>Ga0183099_1000039_pt1 | contig 148627 bp, 135 predicted proteins | sample Biomet1_FD_127788 | JGI IMG/M metagenome (GOLD analysis project Ga0183099, IMG submission 127788) | Microbial communities from bioreactor (seeded with anoxic lake sediment) at LBNL, California, USA - Biofuel metagenome 1 | ecosystem: Engineered > Bioreactor > Anaerobic > Unclassified ...
ACGATGTTCAATGCATCGTTACTTATCTATAGCGATGCAAATTTAGGTTTCTTTGCTAATTCCGGTATGGGTACATTATAAATATCGGTGTTTGTCAAGCTACTTGTCACAAGAACTAAAAATTTAATTGGTCATAAGGTTTCGTTGTAATCCCTTATTGGATTATAAATCTCGTTTGAATTTTATCAATGCTACTCTTCGCCGTCACCTCCGTGACCCCATTGACAAAATCCCGCCTCGATTATTTTTATGGTTAAGGGATTGAACGAAAGATCGGATTCCGCCTTAGGCATGTCCTTCTGCAGAATACTTTTTACTTTCCGTGGCTTTTTCTGGATTTAAATATACTTCATCAGAAACTGTCCAATTGCGAGTGCTAGTTTTCCAGCGTTCTGGGTGTTTCATTTTTGCTGCTTCATATAAGGCTTGTCGTTTAATTAAAATCTCGTTTCCTTCACCGTTATGTCTTTGTTCAGGCGTTAAAAACTTAATTCCACTGTGACGATGTTCTTTGTTATACCAGCGTACAAACGCCAGTACCCATTTTCTAGACATGTCTATTTCAGCAAACCCTTTAATCGGAAAATCAGGACGATATTTACAGGTACGAAAAATGGATTCAGCATAAGGGTTATCATTGCTTACTCTAGGGCGACTTCTCGAAGGAGTTATGCCCAAACTATAGAGGGTTTCAAGTAATGTAGCACCTTTCATCGGACTCCCATTATCCGAGTGCAGCACGAGCGGTTGATTTTGCTTCGTGATTCCTTCTGACATAGCCGCTTTCCTTACAAGTATCGAGGCATTTTCTGCTGATTCAACCGGCCAAATTTCCCAGCCAACTATTTTTCTGCTATACAGATCGAGTATCAGATATAAATAGTAATAAGCACCTTTAATATGACCGGGCAACCAAGTAATATCCCACATCCAGACTTGATTAGGTCCAGTTGCCTTATGGGTTGATAAGGGGCGAATACAAGGCTTTTTACTTCTTCCACGGTGATGTTGCATGTTGTGTTCCCTTAAGATTCTATAAAAGCTAGATTCAGAGGCTATATAAATTCCACGATCCGCTAATACAGGAACGATTTGACTAGGAGGCCGACTTTGAAATTCTTCACTATTGGCTATTTCTAAGACTTGATTTACTTCTTGCTCTGTTAGTTTACTACATGACGGTGGACGTTTTGCATGACGTCGACCATCTCCAGCTTCACTACCGGCTTTTCGCCAACGATAAAGTGTTCTTACCGTAATTTCGAGGACTTCGCATGCCTTAATTTCTCTAGCTCCATTAGCTTTTGCTTCATCGATCAGCATAATTGCGGTTTTGCGATCTGTGGTGCTGATCAGGCGTCCTCGCCGTCCCCCCAAATCGCATTTGCTTTTTTTCTTAGTACAAGTAATGCCGCCGTTTCAGCTAGGGCTGCTTCTTTGCGGTGAATCTCTTTCTCTAGTTGCTTCACTCGGCGATTTGTTTGTTTTAATTCCTGTTGATAACGAGCAGCTTCTTTAGCAACGCCTCCATTGGCTTGCATACAAGCATCGCGCCACGCACGAAGCTGTTCCACGAATAAGCCTTTGGAACGACAATACTCAGCTAATTCAGCTTCGCTCATACTTGCAGTTTCGACTACAATAAGAAATTTATCTTGCGTGCTCCAGCGTTCAGCTTCTTGGTTGTCCGCTGGAGTTGCACATCCAGCAGCACGCGCCTTTCTTCGCCATTGATTTAAAGTGGCTTCCGGCAGACCGGTTTCACGTGCAATTTGGGTAATAGATTTATTTTCAGGAGGCATCATTTTTGCGATAATAGAATTTTTTAATTCAAGACTATATCTTGGCATGGTCGTCACTCTCCTCTGAGTTAATTATATATTATTCTCAGTTCCTTGTGACTTCTATTATGACAGGGGGTACACAGATATGGTGTTTTTAAACCGCCATGAATAATTCAGGATTATCTATATTTAAATGTATAAATTTATAAGATAGACAAAATAGGAAATTCTTTTATCCTCAATTGGTGGTGCATCAACCAAACAGTCAACATTCGTTCTGCAAAAAATCCTATTATACGACTACTATATTCATCATATATTTTGATATTCGTGACTCTAGCAGCATCAATTAAAAAAGAAAATAACCATTCACAATATTCATCTAACACTAACTTTTTCATAACAAACATATTACAAGGATAAAATGCTTTACTCTCCATCACAAAATCAAAACTTTCAACATAGTCTGGTTGTCTTTCTAGCATCAACCTCCTAATATTTTTCAATCCAGTTTCATAAGCTTCTTTCATAACTCTACTTAAAATCACCTGTTTAACATTTCTTTCTGGATAAGATCCCTCGGCTCTAGCAAGCAAAACATCATAATGAACTAAGTCTTTTCGTATAGTTAATTCATCCAAGGCGTTATTTATTGTTTCACTTACTTTATCCTTTAAAAAATATCGTCTATAATGATTTAATCCAATATATTTACATGTTTCATTCTTCCAAATCCAATACAAAGCCGTACACTCATTAATCCATGGATTTAAAAATGAAATATTGTCTCCCACATCATCGCGAATATATCCAAAATCCGCTCGTCCATTTGCCCCTGCACAAATTGGTATATAATTCTTTGATTTTGGAAAATCAAACCTCTTATGAGTTACTACATATATTTTAACTAAATCATTTTCTATTTTTTTCTTTTTTATCATTAAAAATTTTGAAGATGCTATGGCTACAACTTCTACTTCGCCAAATTCTTGAAATGCTTTTTCATTCCACTCTTTATAGTAGATTTCATTTAGCCATGGTATATTTAATAGAACGTACTCTGAAAGTTCCATTGTCTCTCTTATATATTTTTTACACTTACTCAAAGTTAAATGCAAAAATGGATTCAAAAAAATAAACGCATCATAATAGCGACTCACTAATTCGGCTTTATGTGTATAAATTTTTTCGTAAAGATTATAATAACTCGAATAAATTTTATTAGATATGTTATAACTATCTAACAAAAACTCTTCATTTTTAAGCCTCGGATCTTGTTTGTTTAAAACATCAAATCGAATTAATTCTTGCCCAAAATCTAATAAAAATTTTATTTTTTTTAAACGAATACACAAAGCAATTCCTTCTACAGATTTCCAAGCTGCAAATTTTTGTTGCTGAATTAATTCCGTTTCACTTTTTTTAATATAAAAATACCAACTAGTAATTTTCCATTCTGGAATTTTTAAAATATTAACTAATTGACTATATATTTCAGAAAAATATTTATTTGAAAAAATCACTATTTGATTAAACTTTTCTTTATTAATATTTATTGGCTTAATAATTTTCTTCCCGTAACACACAGTATTGTGTTTTTGTATATTATTATCAGCTAAACATACTACTTGACTAAAGTCAATATTACTATATTGCTCCTCTAGGATTTCTCCTATTCCAAAAAAAATAACACCCATTTTTTATCCCCCTACTACAAAAACATATTTCCCTTTATAATTTCAATATGGATTCATAATATTTTTGAACTATTCTTTTTTCTATATCCGAAAAAAGTAAAAAATCAATATTTTTTTTAAAATTTAATCCACATAAAATTTTTTCTATCGTTTCTTCATATTTCGTAGTAGCGATTATAATCACTGATTTTTTCATTTTCATTTTTTTATAATTTGGTTTTTCTACTGCTATATTCGAATTACCTACACATCCATTAGGTGTCATATCATATACTGCATGTATTTTAATTTTACATCTGTTTAATAAATCCACACATTTTTTTCCCATTATTCCATATCCCCATATACTATATGTTAAATTTGTTTTTAAAACTACTTGTAAAATTTTTTCTAACTGTTTAAAATTATTTCTATACATAATCCTTTCATATAGGCATCTAGTGATATATATTTTCCGTAATTCACCATATGAGTTACGATTCCGATAAAAATTCACATCTTCTGTATAACGAAAACCATATTTTTCAATAATTGGCCACCAAATATCAAAATTGTCCTTATACCAACCATGACAACCAAAAGGCAAATCTTTTTCTAATGTTTTATAACGCTGACTTTCATTATATTCTACTGAAAAATTTAAAGCTATTTTCGTTTTAGGTACATCTATTCCAACATCATTTAAATTATTACATATAGCAAAAAACTTATCTTCATACTGAAACATACTATTTATTACTACATCAGGATAATTATCCTTAGCCTTTTTTATGATGGATTGCTTATTCTGCACAAGTTTAATCATTGTACTTATTTTTCTTAATGATAGACCTCCATTCCCAACCCGCTTTTTTATTGGGGACCATAAAGACTGAGGAACCGGAGCTCCTATATAATCAAAACCCATCATACAAAATTCAGTCAATTTATCAGAAAAAACAAATGCATCTAACCTGATGTATTAATAAAAACTTATACTCATTAAATCGCTGATAAAAATTCCGGTGATAATAACAATTGACTATATGCCATAGTACTTTCAAAATACATATCATCAAATCTTTCTACTATGAATCCTGCCGATGTATTTTTATCGTCAAACTTCATAGATTTAGGTGCTACGAAACACTTTTCATATTTTCCTAAAACAAATTGTAACTGCATTAATGATATTTTTTCAAACTGATTAAAATTCTGTGTGTATATTGGCACAACAATTATGACCATCTTAGACATTAAATTACTCCTTTTATCAAGCTTTTTATCAATATTTCTTATTATATAATTTACTTATATATTTACGAAAAAAAACTTCTTCTATTTTACTAAACAATAAAAAATCTTGATTAATTATTAGTCCAAGTCCGGTTAAAAGTTCAGAAATTTCCTTTTCATATTTATGCGTTGTAACAATGATTATTGATTTTTTCTTTAAAAGTTCTGAATGTATTGGTTTTTGAATCGAGTATCCTCTACTACGTTTTTCAAAATTCTCTCCATTATCAAGTAATGACACTATTTTTATACTACCTAAATTCATTAATTCAAAACATCTTTCTCCATCAGCCCCCATTCCCCATAAAGTATATACCGCTTTTTCATTAAAAATTTGTGCCAAAATAGCTTTACTTGTTGCTTTATTTTTCTTTACTCTACATACTATATAATCAACAAGAAGACCCACTTTTGTTTTCTTTACCGCCCATGTTTCCCAAGGTTTCACGTTTTTTCTATCCGCTCAATATCATACCCATATTGTTTTATAAAATCTTTCCAAACATGAAAATTGCCTTTGTACCACCCATGTGTTCCAAACGGTAAGCATTCTCTCAACTTGCCATAACAATGCCCAACATTATATTCAATCGAAAACTTCAATGCAACATTAATCTGCGGTACCTTAAATCTTAAGATTTTCTGTGTACTACAATAACCCCAAAAAATATCTTCATTTTCGTAAAATAACTGACTATAGCTTGACTGAATTAAAATATTTTTATGTTCTTTTAATATATTGAGAAATGTCTTAACTCTTCTCAATGAAAAGCCTCCATTACCAACATAACATCCAAGTTCATGCCATCCCCCCATAAATTTACTTACTGGAGATCCTATATAATCAAAATCCATTTGACAAAACTTAATCAATTCATCTGAAAAAACAAATGCATCTAAATGATAGATTAAGACATATTCATAATTAATAAATCTAGAATAAAATTCTTCAGAAAGAAGTAATTTACTATGTGCCCTCAGACTTCCAAAATAACAATCATCAAATCTTTCTGTTTGATACCCACTATAAGTCTCACCAAAATCAAAATCAAGGTCTTGAGACGCAATAAATATTTTAGGATACCTTTTTAAAATTTTATGAACCTGCAACAAGGATATTTTTTCTAAAAAGTTCAATTTTTTATTTTTACCTAATGGAATAACAACCGCGACTAATTTCTTCACGCACAATCACCATCTTTCTATCATTGCTTTACATTACTATAAAAATATTATTAAAATTAACCTTTTTAACACGCAATAATTCTTTTATTAAATTTTTCGATTTTAAATTTTTTACCGCTAAAATAATTCCATCAGTAACAGAAAAATTAATTTCGTCGAGCCCATATATTTTATGTCCTCCATCAACAATCTCTTGACCAGTTTTCTGCGAAACAATAAACCCCATGTATTCTATTTTTTCTCTCTCCAATGCTTTTGCAACAATGCACCCCAAATAACCTGCCCCATATATATATATATTTGATAAATTTCTTTTTTCTTTTTTTATATTAATTAAAAACATCTCTATTGTAAAATCAATTACATGTTTTATAGACCTATCATATTCAATCATTTTCAATTTTTCCATCAATTTTTTTTCAAAAGTAGATATATAAGTACTAGAATAGGTACTTGTTTGCAAGATTCCAAAACATTTTTTTCTTTTTTTTAGCACCTTTAGAGTAGAAATAGTTTTTTCAGCCTCTAACATTTCCAAAAAAAATTCTCTTCTAGACCACAAATCATAAGTCAATGATAAAATATTTTCCGAAAGAATACTTTCTTTATTTTCATTGTTTCTACAAAAAGTTAAAAAATCAATTTGGGGATTATTTAAAAACACCTTAAAAATTCTTTTTAAATACGAACAAGAGACTAACATATTATCATAAATCTTATAATTATTATAATGAATTATTCCTATAAACATATACTGTTTACTCAAGTCAGTAAGTATATGTTTATATGCATCATTATATAATCCACAATATTTTATATTGCAATTTGGTATAATCCTTTCAATTTTAATTCGATCAATGGAATTGTTTTCTCCACACAAACAGACAATATAAATTGAAATATATTCAGAATATTTCTTCAATGTTTCCAACGTCTTACTATCTATATCTTTTAAATCATTTACTAGAAAAAATACTATTCCATTATTTATTTTTTCTAATAAGTTTTTATTATCATGGTCTGCAATAACAAAATTCAAATGCAATGCTTGCTGAATTTCAAGCATGTTTTGAGTTCTTAATATATCATCCCATATAAAATTAATATTATAGGTTGTATATTTTTTAATATATTCTAATGTTAACATCATGTCTTCATTCATATCATTATCAATATCCAAAAATGAACAAACTTTTCTTTTTAATATAGGGCAACGCTTTTCTTGAATAAGTTGATAATTCAAATGATATATTTGAACAAAATTTTTTTCAACATTTTTCTCATCAACATAAAAATTGTGATTTATATAACTATCCCAAGTATATCCACATTGTGCGAAATATTGCGTAAATCGTAATTCAAAGCCAAAAACAGCTTCTTTATAATTATCAATGAATCCATTTTGAACGGTCCAAAACTTTCTAAACACTTCACTATGCAATAGTTTTCTATTTACATACAAAAAGTATGCTTGCAAATGTTCTGTTATATCACCCCAGGCATCTATGTATATAGGCTTTTGTTTGGTTATACCCCAAAAGTCCAAATTTCTTTCGCCCATTTTATTAAACATTTCACTTAGAGGATAAAAGGGCCCAAAAAAAGTGTTATTAAAAAGTATTAGTTCGTCATATTTATATATTTTTTCCCATCCAATAAAATGCAAAATAGCATCCTTATACGCGCCTGAATCATAACCTATATTCTCTCGCATAAAAATAAGTTTTGTGTAATTTTCAAATCTAGTACAATACTCTGAGCGTATCCCACCATTACAGACAATAACCAAATCATCAATATGTAAGATTATTTTATCTAACAAATAAAAAACATACTCATCCGCAACACCTTCTGCATCATACATATTAAAAATCGCCAATATTTTTTTACTATTCATTATCCTATACCCTATTTTTCATCATCATTTTAAAATCAATATATTTCCCTAAATATCGCAAATTATCTATATATAATGCAGCATATTCATTGTTCTGGATTTCAATAATCTCATTTACAGAAATACTTTTTTTAATCCGAATCCAACAAGCTCTTTCGACATAAGAAGATATTGAAATATCCTTATAATTTCTATTTGAATTAAAATATTCCAGACTAAATGCTTTTTTTGAATACATCACATCAATATTCTCTTGTTTTAAAAAAACATCTAATACATTATTTATATAAATAGAGCTTTTTATTAAATTTTCCATTATGCTATACCTGTACGATTTCAAAAACGCTCTTGTATAATTTTCCAAAATATTTTTATCCGGTGGTATAATACATAAATAATCAATTGAATATATTTGATCATTTATGTATTTTCTAGTTGCGGAAAAATCTTCTATATAATTTTCAGCATCAAAAAAATGATAATTGTTTGCATGCTTTTCTTCATTGTCTATTTGATAAAAAATTTCTTTTTCAACATAAAAAAATATATCTATTTTTCTATTTAATTTTTTTAAATATTTTAATACCAAAAAATACAATTCTTTATCTGAAATATATACTACAACACCAATTTTTTTACTTTTGATATGATCCAACACCGCTATATTTTCATCAGCAGGTAATATATATTGCTTTATCATAAAAATATCTCAGCATAGGTTTTTAAGCCATTTATCAGATTATATTTGTATTTAAAATTTAATGCTAGCAATTTTTGATTACTCCCCACAATATAATTCTTATATTTATCTGTTCCAAAGTTCAAATATTCCATTTTCCCTATCTGTTTAGCTAACAATAACAATATATCTCTTATTGAATTTCCCCTACCTGTGCATACGTTAACAACCCCATAAATTTCGTTATTATCTACAAATAACTTAAAAATTTCTGCCACATCATTAATATGAATATAATCGACAATATTGTTAGGCGAATTACATATAAAATTTTGATTTTTTAATAGCTGCCTTCTCACACTACTAATGAGCTTTCGCCCTTCTTCTCCTGGCCCGTACGGATAAAAAATTCTGCCCCATATAATTTTTGCTTGATAGTTCTCACATAATCTTTTCAAAGAATCATAAGTTTTTAATTTACATTGCCCATATAAAGTTTCTGGCTTTAGTATATGACTATCCTCTGTTAATAAATCTCTACATGATGAAAATTTATATTCATAACAGGTTCCACCACCAATAATAATCTTGCCACCATTTTCCAAAAATATTTTTGAAATCATTTCACTCCATTCTATCCATTTATAATTTTCTAAGGAAACTGTATAATTTATACTTTTTACATTCCATGCCAAATGTATTAGAATATCTGGTTTTGTCTGTTGTATTGCAGCTCTCACACTTTTTTCATTTGATATATCGCCTTGGATATAATGTACTTGCCCACTGTTTTGCTTTGACTTTCTCGTTAATACAAAAAGGATATTATCATCTTTTTGTATTAACGAATTAATCACTGCTGAACCAATAAAACCCGTCCCACCCGTAATAAAAATTTTTTTCATTTTAACCTCTAAAATTTCTGATCTTGATTAGAAATAATTTTGTCAACAATAGGCCAATGAATCTTGAAACGCTTATCATCATATCTTATTCCTAATCCAGCTCCAGATTTATAAAAATCCCCCATTTGGTAATATACTATACTGTTATCAACTAAGCTCTGAAACCCGTGTGCCATACCTTTCGGAATATATAATATTTCGTTATTTTTGGCACTCAATTCTATTGATATCCATTTTCCATATGTTTTAGACTCTCTACGAATATCCAAAACCACATCATAAATTGAACCTTGTATGCACGATACTATTTTTACCTCTTCATACGGTGCAGCTTGATAATGCATCCCTCTTAAAGTTCCCTTTTTTACATTATACGACATATTACATTGTACAAATTCTGTACATAATCCATACTCAGAAAATTCGTTTTTGCAAAAGGTACGAGCAAAAAAGCCTCGCTCATCCTCATTTTTTTCTATTGATATCAAAAACACCCCAGAAATATTTAGCTCTTTAAATTTCATTCTACAATACTCACTTTGGGAATTGGCAAAATAAATTTTGCATTCCATTCTTTTACATATTTAAGCTGATCTATAATTTCTTCTTTTAAATTCCAAGGTAAAATTAATATATAGTCTGGTTTTGTTTCTCTAATTATTTTAGGACTATAAACAAAAATACCTGATCCTGGAAGCAACGTATTCTGTTTATGTGGATTCATATCTACAGCATAATCAATAAAATCTTTATGAATACCACAATAATTTAGCAAAGTATTTCCTTTAGCAGCTGCGCCATAAGCAATTATACTTTTATTTTCTTGTTTTAACCTAATTAACAATGATAACAAATCATATTTCACCGTTTTTGCTTTTTCTACAAAATGTAAATATGTGTCAATTTTATTTAATCCTCTTTGAATTTCTTTTTCTAATATATTGGCTACAGACTTTTCTGTATTATATTTAGAACACGCTTTATGACAAGCAAATATCCTCAAAGATCCACCATGTGTTGACCACTCTTGTACATCAAATAAACGCAAATCATGTTTCATAAAAATTTTTTGAACTGTTAGTAAAGATAAATAAGAAAAATGTTCATGATATATTGTGTCAAACTGATTTTTTTCAATCAAATTCATTACATGCGGAAACTCCATTGTAATAATACCATCATCTGCTAATAAGATTTTCATTCCTTCAACAAAATCATTAATATCTGGTACATGTGCTAAAACATTATTTCCAAGTAATAAATTTGCTTTTTTTCCTTCACTTAACAACTTTTTTGCTAAATGAACACCAAAAAACTCACTAATTGTAGGAATTTTTTTCTCATTTTTCGCTACCTCAGCAATATTCTCAGCTGGCTCAATACCTAATACGTTAAAATTTTTCTTTTTAAAATGTTGTAAAAGATATCCATCATTACTAGCAATTTCAATGATTTGATCATTTTTCTGAAAATCATAAGTTTTTACCATATATTCAGTATAATCTTTTGCATGTTTTACCCAACTACTAGAAAATGAACTAAAATAAGCATAATCACTAAAAATATCAGAAGGAGTTTCAAATTCCTCTAACTGAACTAAAAAACATTTATCACACACCCTTACATGTAATGGATAATTCATCTGTCCATGCTCAGCCTTATCTATTGGAATATATGCATTAGATAGTGGTGACATCCCCAAATCTATAAAAGTATGTTTTAACTCGTTATGACAAAACCGACAAAGCACTTTTTTTTCCATATATATCAAACTCCTTGAAATTCTTTAATTTGCTGCAACGAATACTCTTTCATATCAATATTGGCTGTGAAATATGCATTATACCATGCCATAGTCATTTCAATAGCTTGCTCTAATTCTAGAGCCGGCTTCCACTTCAAAATACTTGTAGCCTTAGATATATCCAATTCCAAATTTTTATTTTCATGCAAATCATTTACAGTTTCTATTTTATATCTACCTCCAGAGCAATTACAAATAAGCTTCACAACCTCTTCCACTGATTTTTGGCCACCCCGCTCCGGGCCAAAGTTCCAAGCCTCCGCCCATTGTGCCCCGTCTATATACAAACGTTCTGCTAACATCAAGTAGCCTTTTAATGGTTCTAATACAAACTGCCATGGTCTAGTTGCAACTGGATTACGTAAAATGATATCCTTATTATTTTGTATAGCTCTAACACAATCCGGCACTAATCGATCCTTTGCCCAGTCACCACCACCAATTACATTGCCAGCTCTGGCTGTTGCCAAAAATATTTTTTTTTCGTTAAGAAAAGATAACCTATATGATTGTGAAATTAATTCTGCACACGCTTTACTCGCTGCATAAGGATCATGTCCGCCAAGAATATCAGTTTCACGATACCCCCATGACCATTCTTTATTTTCGTAGCATTTATCGGTGGTAATAACAACTATAGCCTTAACTGTTGAAGATTTTTTAGCAGCTTCCAATAAATTAACAGTTCCCATAATATTAGTCGCATAAGTTTTAACAGGATCGACATATGATTCACGAACTAACGGCTGTGCCGCTAAATGAAAAATTATTTCAGGCTTACAGGTTTCTAAATAACTTTCAATTTTTCCCTGGTCACAGATGTCTCCATATTTTTGACGTATATCATCTATTAAATGGCATGTATCAAAAATATTCGGGTTCTCTCGCCTTTGCAATGCGAATCCATGTACTTCAGCTTTCAAAGAATGTAGCCACAATGATAGCCATGTCCCTTTAAAACCAGTATGCCCCGTTACTAGTACTTTTTTTCCTGTCCAAAAAGGTACATTTATCATATTTACCAAACCTTCCATGGAGCTCTTTGATTATCCCAAAGTTCTTCTAATAATTTTTTATCTCTCATTGTATCCATGGACTGCCAAAATCCAGTATGCTGATATGCTACCATTTCATTTTCCTTCACAATATGCTCTAATGGTTCCTTTTCTAAATAAGTATTATCCCCTTCAATGTAATCAAAAATACTTGGTTCAAATACAAAAAATCCCCCACTAACACAGCCACCATCACCTAATGGTTTTTCTTGAAAGGCATTCACTAAATTACTGTCTTCTTGGATACTCAAAGCCCCATATCGTCCTGCTGGTTGAATCGCAGTAACTGTAACTTTCTTTTTGTTTTCTCTGTGATATTTCAACAATTTAGTAATATTAATATCACTAACACCATCCCCATAAGTCATCATAAAAGTTTCGTTTCCGATATATTCTTTTACACGTTTTAATCGCCCACCAGTCATCGTCCCATACCCAGTGTCAACCAAGGTAACACGCCATGGTTCTGCGTGATGCGTATGTACAATTTGTTGATTCCCTTTTTTGAAATCAAAAGTAATATCTGACTCATGCAGATAATAATTAGCAAAATATTCTTTAATACAGTATCCTTTATACCCTAAACATATAATAAAATCACTTATCCCATAATGAGCGTATATCTTCATAATGTGCCACAAAATAGGTCTACCACCAATTTCAATCATTGGTTTGGGCCGAATAATTGATTCTTCACTAATACGAGTGCCAAAACCGCCAGCTAAAATTATAGCTTTCATAATATACTCTCCCTCTTATTCAACTAAACCTCGTCTATACTGATAATGCGCATTAACTAATTTCTCCTCTAATTCTATAGCATCCAAAAAAGTCAACATTTTTTATTAACCCAAATGATTTTAGTTGCTCCATAATTTCATTTGAATATATTTTAGTTGCCACTAAAATTTTAATATTATTTCCTAAAACATATTCGATCTTAAATTCTCGAATGATCATCCCATTTGCCTTATTCCCCCATTTTCGAGGAATACTGTCAAAAAAACATATTACATTTACAGATATACTTTTTAAATTATCATATAATTTTTGACCATCTTGTCCACAACCAAAAATAGCAAAGTTTCCATTTTCCTCAAGTAAATTTTTAAAACTAGAATTGATTTGAATTTGATTCTTTTCACTTCTAATAATTCTAGAAAACAATTTCTCTACTAATCGTTTTTTTCTATAAACCAAATCTAAATTTCCATCATGTTGATACTTTCCTAAACGAAAACCATAAGCTTCAATAAACGGTTTGTAGAAATCATAATCATATTTATCCCATGCATGACACCCAAAAGGCAATATTTCGTGGTTTTTTTATACAAATATTGTGGCCTTGCTTCAAAGGAAAACGATCTTGCTACCTCTGGTGGCGCAATTTGTAAATATTTTTTTTCTCCACACCACGAAAAAAATATATCTTCATTTGTTATCCAATTTCTTTTTAACATCTCAACTTTATTTAATACTTCTAATATCTTCTTAACTTTGCGCAATGAAAATCCGCCGTTCATACAACGAGTTAATTTCATTCCATTTATAGATTTATCAAAAACAGGAGCTCCAATATAATCATATCCTAATTCACAAAACTTTGCTAAATCATCTTTAAATACAAAGGCATCTAAATGATATATTAATATAAATTCATATTTTTTAACCCGTCTCATAAAATTCTTTAGATAATAATAATTGATTATGAGCTTCCGTACTTCCAAAATACTGGCTAGAAAAAAATTGGGTTTCATAAGATTTATATTTTTCATTAACTATAAAATTATATCCATTTGGCGCAATAAAAGTTTTGGGATAATTTTTTAATATTAAATTTAATTGTATTAAAGAAATAGTTTCTTTGTCAGTAATTGGACGGTTTGATAACGGTATCACTATTAATACCTTATTATTCATTTCCGCACACCCTATTCTTTTATTTCAAATATTAATTACTAAACTAGTACGCAAAACGCCCCCCATTTCCTCTACTTCTAACAAATTCACTATATTATTTATACAAAATGGTTTTTTTTCTATATAGACACCAGATTTTTTATATAATCTAATATTTTCATTAATGGGCTTATCTACATTGTATACGATATTTTCGCCTTTATAAACATGTTCTGTGATTAAAACATATTTGTAATTTTTAATTTTATTTAAAAGCTCTTTTATAGATTCATTATCTAAATGCTGTAAAACCTGTCGAACAATTAATAAATCAGCAAAAGGTAATTGACTATCTTTTTTTGTCGCATCTATTTTTAAAAAGTTCCAATGATCATTTTTAAAAGTCTCTTTATTATATTTTATTAAAAAATCGACGACATCTAATCCGTAGTAAATAATATCTTTATTTTTTAAAACCTGATTCATTATATAAAAATCGCCACAACCAATATCACAAATCTTTTTTATTTCATTATTTTTTATAAAATCATTCAACAAATTTATATACGGTATAATTATATTATCTTTATGTGAACCATCGCCTGAATAAAGGCTCCCTATTCCTCCCCATTTTCTTTCTGCATATATGTCAGAAAAAATCTTTGTATTATCAATCTTATTTGTTAGGTCTTCATCAAAAAAATGGCGATATGGAATTTCTCTTTCTGCTAGTATCCCTTCTACCTCTAAAAGGCATTTTATGTTTGAAATAGAAATAACCACATCATAATTTTCATAAATTCTGCTTAATTCGTCTATATCAATAATTTTATTTTCAATATACTGTTTTTGATTATTTTTATTACTATCACAAAAACAGTATACATTTTCCTTGCCATAGTACTGTAATGCACGCTGTCCAACTCTACCTGCCCCAAAAAGAATAATTTGTTTTCTCAAATATCTTCACCTACAACTCGCTTTAATTTTTCCATTACTATTTCTGGACTTATTGAATACATACATTCTGGTTTTTTTAAATTTCTAGCACACATATTAATGTTATCATATAAACAATAGCAACCATGACACTCTCCCGCCAAAATATTACAATTTTGTTCATATCCAAAAAATGAAACAGGTGTTGGACCAAACAAAACTACACATTTCGTACCTAATTGACTCGCTAAATGAACTAATCCGCCTTCTATGTCTAAATGAAATAATGCATTTTTTAAAATATATTTTACAACGTCCAAATTTTGCCCTAATTCATATTGATCGCAACCAATAATTTTTTTTGCATGGACACTTCCGATTTGAATTATTTTGACATTAGGATACCGCTCATGATATAGCTCTACAAATCTTCTAAAATACTCCAAAGGCCACTGTTTCGCAACTGATTCCACATTATTGTCTGCACTGCCATTTCCATAGTTTATTGTTATATATTTTCCGTTTAATAATAGTTTTTCATATATTTCTTTATAACAATTATCTAATGGAATATTTACTGAATTATCGCTAATTTTGAAAACATCATCATAAGAAAAACTACTATAATAGTTTTCTCCTCTAATTTTCATTCGTTGAAAATGTATGCCTGCTTGTGTGGGGGGAAACGGCTTCAAATCATAGGTTTCGCATTTTTTTTTCAACAAATTTATTTTCCCCCAAAATTTTTTATTAACCTTTTCCGCTTGCTTTTCATCGAAAAAATCTATCTGTAGTAAAAAAAACACCTTTATAGCTAGTGTGTATTTCGAAAATTTTTGAGCGTATAAAAAACCTCCATCATCAATAACTAAATTCAAATTAGGTTCATCAGCATATATTGAATAAATATACTTACTAGCATTAGGGGCATAAATATCAATATTGCAATTCGGGGCTATTTTTACAAGTTCTTTAAAAAATTTTTTCTTTACAATACAATCGCCTAAACCAGGTCCATATTTTAGAGCAATAGAAATCTCGCCCTTTTGAGGGGCTATTTCATATTTCCCAAATTCATCATTCCCACAAAGAATTTCTTGAATTGTACTAATTCGTCCTCCAACATAAACAATCTTTTCTTTATCTACACCTAATTCATTTAAAGTACTCTTTATCTCTGAAATGTAGTTTGCTGTTTTCATTGCTATAACAATATAATCAAAATCCAAAACAGATATTTCGGTTGGAGCATATATTGGTAAAGACATTGCAGGATATTTATCATAAGCACGATCTATAAAGGCCTTACAAGTACAATATTTCGTTATCTGTATTTGTTGAAAATATTCTTGTCCCACATCCCCTGCACCATAAATTAAAATATTAGATTGTTTAGGAATTGCTTCAAAAGGAAATAAATATAAATATTTATCGAACATCATAATAACTCCTATTTTTAATGATAGCAACGTAAATCAATATTTTGTTTTGCATTAATATAATCTTCTTCAAAATCAATTTCTGCCCAAAAAGCATTACGTGTGTCTATTTTCTTTATTAAATATTTTTCTTTATTGATAATTCTTTGAACAGCCGCTTCAAAATAAGAAGAAAATTCTTTTTCACGCATTAGTTGTGTTGATTCCTCTTTCAAATCTTTCAACACGCCTTTTTTAACCTTAGCTATGCCGATAAATTCTCCTGCACTTTCACCACATGGCATATTTTTTGTTATTTGAACAACATATTCGCCATCGACCTTAACTTTCATTGCTTCATCATCACAAGGTTTTAGATCCACTGGTAGAACAATATCACCATCGACTTCCAATAATGATTCAAATATAGATTCCGCACAAATGGTATCTGCATGCATATAAATAAAATCATCAACTAACTCATCTTGTGCCACCCAAAAAGAACCCAAAACATTAACCATCTCATAAAAAGGATTATACACCAAACGAATTCCTTGTATATCTTTTGTCAATTCAACAAAATCTTGATCTCTATACCCTATAACAATAATGATATCTGTTATACCATACTTATGTAACATTTCAATATTATATTCAATAAGCTTTTTGCCTTTGATTTCCAAAAAAGACTTAGGCTTATCTTTTGTCAACTCACCCAACCTACTGCCTTTTCCAGCTGCCATGATAATCGCTTGCATACAAATTCATCTCCTCATTTAATAGATGCCTCATATATATTTTTTATAATACCAAATTCTTTTCCAGCAGGATCATTTTCTATGCTTCCTGACACTTCAGTACTTAATTGATCTATCTGAGATTCCTTAATTCCTAGGGCAAATAAATTCTTTCGTATTTCTAAGTTTTGAATAAAATTATATAAACAATCTAAAACATCGCTTTTATCACTATATGATTTTTTTCCAATAATCTCTGCTACTTTTTTTAGTTTATCTTCACAAAATGGATATACCCGTTCTAACCATGCTGGATATAATGCTAAGAGCCCCAAAGCATGGCTTGTATCAGTCTGTGCACCGATTGGATATTGCATTCGATGAGGCAATGCCGTACCAATTTGTGCTAAATTAATTCCCATCAACAAACTAGCATAACTCATTTCATCTCTTGCCTTTTTATTTTGCAAATCTTTTTTTAAAACAAGCAATGCATTAGCTACTAACTGAATTGCTTCTAATGATAATAGTTCAGAAAATCGTGTTGCTTTCTTAGAAACATAGCTTTCAATTGCGTGCGCAAAAACATCAAAACCGGTTTGCATTGTAACTCCATATGGCATCTGCCAAGTAAATTGTGAATCAACAATAGCAACCACAGGACAAATATATTTCCCTCGAATTCCTGTTTTTACTTTTTTTTCACTACTCGTAATAATGGCACCGTGACTCACTTCACTTCCAGTTCCAGCGGTCGTAGGAATTGCCACAACCGGAAGAGTTGTACTTGTAGGAACTGTTCCGTCAAATAAAAATCTTTCAACAGGTACATTGGATCCAATTCCCACAGCAATTGCTTTCGCCGCATCTATTGCACTTCCCCCGCCAAACCCAACAACCACAGTAGCTTGAAAATTCTTCCCTATTTCAATACCTTTTTTTACTTCTTCAAGCTTAGGATTAGCTGAAATCTCATCAAAAATAATAACTCCTTCTGTTCCTGCAAATTCTGAAAGAACTCTATTGAGTTCTTGTACGTAACCCAATCGGTTAAGTGAGCGTCCTGTTGTTACTAAAAAAATTTTACCCTGAAGTATATTTTTTTCTTTTCTCAACGCTAATTTATATTGACTCTCACCAAAATAAATACGCGTAGGTACTGATAATTCAAATGGTGTCATCTGCACGATGCTCCCTCTATAAATTTTCAATTTTAACTTGATGTTTTGGATAAATTTCTTTTACAAGCTGCAAGCGCTTATCAAATAGGGGTTTAATTGTTTCATATGTTTCTTTATATAAGTGAAAAATCTCTTGATATTTTTTATGGTTACTAAAATTAGGTTTTACAATCATTCGAACAGCCGCAAATTTTTCTGCTGCATCTTTTAATCCGAAAAATTCTCCCACACCAATTAATGCTAACATTGCAGCTCCCGTCGCTGTTGTTTCAAATTCCGAAAGGACCATAATATCTTTACCCGTGACATCGGCTTTAATTTGAGATACCAAATTAATTCTAGCCAATCCACCTGACAAACGAATCGAACTAATTCCAACTCCAGTTTTCTCAATAGAATTTATCAGATCTAAATCTATGAATGCCGTACTTTCAAAAACAGCACGTGTCATCTCTTTACGTGTATGCATTCTTTCCAATCCAAAAAAAACACCACGTGCATTGCTATTCCACAAAGGAGCTCTTTCTCCTAATAAATAAGGCAGAAATATAAGCCCACCTGCACCAATCAAGGCTTCTCCTGCATCTTTTTCCATTACTTCATATGGATAATTTTCATTTTGATAGTAACATTGTTTAACCCATTCAATTAAACCGCCACCTAAATTATTGGAACCACCAACAATATTAATTTCTTCTTTGCTATAAGGCATTTGAAATATTTCATTACTAGGCTTTAAATTTTTCTTCTTTGACAAGGCGCGAAAAACAGTTACCGTGCCAGAAACATCACTGGCTTCACCTTCAGCTGAGACTCCACTGCCAAAAAAAGAGCATATTGCATCATATGTTGTAATCACTGCTTTTGTTTTTTCTGATAGCCCCAAATATTGAGCAGCCTCTGCTGTCAAGTTCCCAATAAGGGTACCTGGATCTACCACTCTTGGCATGGTATTTGGTGAAATTCCAAGTTCAGTTAATAAATCTACGGGATATTCATTTGTCACTGGATCAAAATGGTATTTTTGTGCATTAAATATATCTGTTACATATTCCCCTGTCATTTTTCCAATCAAAAAATCATTTGGAGATAAAAACTTGACTACCTTATTAAAAATTTGCGGCTGATTATTTTTCACCCATAAAATCTTAGGAATCATTAAATATGGGTCGGCAGATAAGCCTGTTCTTTTTTCCACCGCTGAAAACAAGTTCATTTTTCCCAAAGTATGACTTTCTGCGACAGCTCTCTTGTCTGAAACCATAATACATTTATCGAGTGGCTCACCCTTTTCATCAATATACACTAAACAAGCAGAAGATGTTGTAACCGTAATATAATCTATATTCTCTTTGTCTAAATCATTTAATGATTCTTTAATGACAATCCTTGCTTTATCCCACCACTCTTGAGGGTTTTGGAGAACAAACTCTTCACTTAAAAAAGTTTCAATAGGACGAGATGATGTTGATAATTTTTCACCAACGTTATTAAAAACAATACTGCGGATACTCTTCATTCCCATATTCAAAACCAAAATATTGCTCATTCAGACTATACTCCAATTCAATTTATTAACAACTTTATTTTTTGATATGCCATGTTCATAATCTCATCATGAATATTTTGTTCTATTTGGGTCGCTTCAAAGCCTTTTTCTGCTAACAAATCATTTTTGTAGGCCTTCACTATAGCTTTACGATAAGATTGTTTCACTTCCGTAGATATATTAATTTTTTTTACATTTTTATACGACAACAAGTCCCTAAAAACTGCTTCCGATAAACCTGTTCCACCATGAATAACAAATGGGATATCTTTCATTTGCCTAATCTGATCAATCAGCTCATAATGGATTTGAGGTTCTCCTTTATATAGCCCATGAGCTGTACCGATTGCTGCTGCAAACAAATCTATATTTGTTTCATTAAAAAAAGTTTCTATTTCAACGATATCTGCAATTACATCAGATTCTGATGTAATATTTTCTTCAACGCCTTTAATTTGTCCAACCTCAGCTTCAACCAAAACATCGTTCTTATGGGCTATTTCACAAACTTCATTTGTTATTTTTATATTTTCCACTAAAGGCAAATGTGACCCATCGAACATAACCGAATCCCACTTTGAATGAATCGCTTCACAAATCATAGAAAAATCACGACAATGATCTAAATGAAAATAAACGTCTACATTCATTTTTTTTGCATACCCTTTAATATATTGATAAAATTCTTCTTTATCAAGGTTAGAAAAAATTCTAGATGAAGTCTGCAATATTATATTTTTTTTCAATTTTCCTGCAGCATCTATTATGCTTTTTGCAGAATTAACATCCCATACGTTAAACGCAAAAAATCTTTCCGACTCACTATATATATATTTCATCAGTTACTCTATTCGTCTCCTCCCAAATAGTTTCTTCTCCTGGAATTTTGATTGCAACAACAGGATGAACTTTCCGTTGATCTAACGGGGGAAATTTCATATAGTCTCCATACGTAGCCGTCAAATAATTATGATAATCTTTTGCTCCTTTAAATATATATCCTTCAAACTCTATATCTGCACTTTCTTCAAACCATTCTCTCTTAGAATGATTTAAAGGTATCGGAAACATCAACATTCGTACAAATTTAGTAGTCGATGCATTTGATTTTTCAATAAACTGCTTATAATGTTTTATTAAAATACTATATGGAATTTTATATAGCAGCTTAAACCATAAACGCTTCCACAATCTTTTATCTGCGTATCTTCCCACAGCAGCCCATAAAATTTTCCTAATACAATAACAGTGCATGCTATGAAATATACTTTGAGTAAAAGCATCTGGTATTCCATCAATGGGAAATATGTCAATAAATATCCCCTGTTCATATGGCATATGATTTTGATTTTCTCTTAGAAACAAAGAATCTTTTCTCCTAATTTTCCCATAACCCCATCTATATCCTTCGGTCATGATTTGATCTTGAAAATAAAACCTATTAGTATCTAACTCTGTTTTACAAGCATTTCTAAATTTTTCATACTCTGATCGCATAAATGCAACATCTGCATCATCATCCCATGGTATAAAGCCTTTATGCCTTACTGCCCCTAACATAGTTCCCGCAAAAATATGATATTTTATATCACATTTTTTACAAATACGATCTACTTCTATAAGCATTTCCAATTCTACCATCTGCAATTTTCTCAACAAAATTGGATTTAATTGTATCAACATGCTCATTCCTTTTAAATTTATATCGTTTTACTTTGGAATACCACTGTAATCCCCATCCGCAATCTTTCGTGCACAGTCCGGGCAATCTGTAAAAATTGCATCAGCTCCCGCTTCACACATCCACTTCATATCTGTTTTCACATCAACAGTCCATACATTTATACTTAAATTTTCATTATGACATTTTTCAATAAAACCAGACTGCTTTACAACTGTAACTGGCGGATGTATTGCAACAGCATCTAGTTTTCTTGGGTAATCGGGAATATCAATAAAATCTTCGCCACACAATAAACCAATCTTAACAGTCTTATCGAGTTCTTTAAGTCTCTTTAAAGAATAATGATTAAACGACGAATAAAGCACCCTTTGCTGCATTTCAAACTGCTTCACTAAGGCTGCTGTCTTTTCTTCTATGTCAGGATAATATATCATGCCTGTTTTCAGTTCTATATTCATGGTCATTATATTTGAACTCATCCATTGTAAGAGCTCTTCTAATGTCGGAATCCTAACGCTGCCATATTCCGGATGTGTTTTGCTAAAATTCATTTGTTTGAGTTCTTGTAAGGTGTAATCTTTTATCCAACCTATACCATCGCTAACGCGTTCAAGTCGTTCATCATGGACAACTACAAGTTGTCCATCTCTAGACAGCTGTACATCAAATTCTATTCCATCGGCTCCCATTTCCAATGCTTTTTGAAATGCCTGCATCGTGTTTTCTGGTGCGTATTGCTTATCCCAACCAGAGGCTCCTCTATGTGCCCAGACTTTTGTCTTTTTCACCACAAATATTCTCTCCTTGAAAACAAAAAGACTAACCGGGATTTATTTCCGATCAGCCTTTCCTTATTACAATCTGCCATCCCTAGCTTTATATTTATATCGTCAATTTGTATAAAAAACTTAAATCAACCTAGCTCACATGCTTTTTCGATGCGTCAAAAACCTCTCCATAATCTCAGCCAAGGCAATTGACTCCGTTCTTGTAAGCTTAAAGTCTTCATGACGATATCCATTTATCGATGAAACAAAATCACTGAGCTCGTAACGAAGTCCATCCCCCAAAAATTTAGTATAAACTTTTTCGTTTTGAGTAAAGTCCTCATAACATATTGCAAATTCTGTAGTCTTCCACCAAGGAGATTTCACCAAAATATAACCACTGGTTCCTGAAATCAACAACTGTCCATCGGATTTTACTTTTAATCCTGTTTTAGAAGTTGCCACGCTTTTCTCATATTGGAAATGCGCCTTAGTGTAGATATCCACTCCATTTTCCGCAAAAAAACTTTCAAAGCGCAACTCTTTATAATCTGTACCAAGCAATTTTATAATAGGTAAAACTGTATAGCTGCCAAATTCGGTAAAGCTGCCGCCTGTATTCACATCCGTCAACTCTCGTAATGAATCTGCGGTAAGCCTTGTAAAACAAGCTTCTACATCTTTGATTTCGCCAATCACGCCGCTTTTAACAAGACTAAGCAGCCGAATGAACCCAGGCGTATATGCTGTTTTTATAGCTTCCATTAAGATACAGCCTTTTTCATGTGCCAACGAAAAAAGCTCTTCCGCTTGACTTTTGTTAAGAGCCATTGGTTTTTCACACAGGACATGCTTTCCATGCTCCAGGGCATGCTTAATATAGGCATAATGGGTTTCATGTGGAGATGCAATATTTACCGCGTTAACACGTTCATAAAATTTTTCTTCATCATCGGTGAAAAATCCTAGACCATGTTCTTTTGCAAAATGTTTTGCACTCTCTAATCGAGGATTATACACGCCTTCAATATTGAGGCCGCTAACAAACTTGGACTCGGGAACAAAACGTCCGGCAATTCGTCCGCTGCCAATAATTCCAAGACGAATGATTTCATAATTTTGGGCACGTTTCATCGTACTCGAAATCCCCTTGGTCCGTTCCAAATAAATGACTTCACAGTATTCATTTAAATAATCAAATGTTCCAATCCAATCTGAGCCAATTGCAAAAATATCCGCATGATATTTTTGAATATCTTCAATTTTTTGCCCTACATGATCTTCAATAATGATTTCATCGGCAAAGCCTGTTTTTTTGACATTCTCAATTCGTTCCATCAACGAATCAATGACATTGAGCTTGCCTCTGCTCTCATCATAATGTTCCGTTGTAACACCTACAATCAAATAGTCGCCCAAAGCTTTCGCCCGTTGAAGCAGACGATAATGCCCTTTATGAAAAAGATCAAAGGACCCATATGTTATTACTTTTTTCACGCTACATGTCCTCTTTTCCTTGTTTTATAGCACGGTCTTGCCCTGCACCAAAACGAATGAAATGAAGTGCTTTTTCTTTTGGCTTAACAATAAGTACATCCCATAAATCCTGAGAAGCTTCTCCTATGCGTCGCTGTGGAGTTACGGCCCCTTCAGGCTTTTTCTCCTGCATGCCTTCACATTTAGCACAGCCAATAGAAATGATTGGTATACTTCTTTCTCGGTAAACAAAATCCGCATGTGTATGACCATGAATAAAGCCTAAAATATTCTCACTATTCTTTTGATGACATTCTAGCACTTCCATTAAAAGTTCACCATTGCGTATTTCATTCGACCAGTAGTCCAATCTTGCCAGCGGAGCATCATGACTAAAAACAAGAATATGATATGCTGATGGAGTTTGAGCTAGACACCTTTTTAACCAGGCTATTTGCCCTAAGTCAAACCCATAACGAAGTTCTTCATCATTATCATAACTGCTTAAGAAAAAGCATCGTATTCCTCTTTTTTCATCATCAATATAATAATATGTTTGTTTGCCCGTTTTCTTCAGATATAAATTTGCCTGCTCTGCTAAAGACAAGATTTCTTTATTTCCGGCAAAATAGTTGGCATCATGATTTCCCAGTACCATATGTACAGGGATATTTAATTTTGCCAAATCCGCTTGTATAATTCGCGTATAACTTTCTAAAACATTCTTTGAAAGCATTCCATCCGTCAAATCCCCCAAATGAACAAGGCTATGGAATGGCATCTTCTGATGTACCGCTAAAATATTTGCTGCAGTATCGTCCCATGTACCATTGACCGTATAATGTGTATCAGTAAGGATCGCTAAGAGTAAAGCGTCCTCCGTCTGTAATTCCTGTATTTTTTTTACAGTATCAGAAATTTCATCCGCAAAAGCAAGTGATGGAATTTTTTCATTCTCCTCTACCGAAGAAATATACCGCAAAATATTTTCTATATTTTCTTCTTCCTCAACAGCAAAAGCTTCTCCATCGACACGTTTTAAACAAATACGGAAATATCGCTTATCTTTAAATATATATTTTTCTTGCTGATACGTATTCCCTGATAAATCCCCAGCATAGGTCGTCCAACTTTCTTCAGGTTCATAGTTATAGGTATATAAATATTTATCATCAAAATCCAAGCTATACGTCGCCACATTAAACAAATAGTTTCTATCAAGAAGTTCTAAATAGCATCCTTTTTGCGCCAAATAAAAAAGTTCTGTCGCCATTCGATCTGGTTGTTTCTTACCATTTCTTCCAGTAGAGGCATAGATGGTCATTCCTGCTTTTACTTTTAATTTTACTTCCTGCATCAGACAATTTGCTCCATAATATATTTATGGACTTTTTCACCACATGAGCCGTCTGCATTTGTGATGATCTGTAAATACGCTTCTTTCTGCGCCTGATGGTTATGTTTTTCTGAAATTACATAGTCAATAAATGAATCGATATTCCTCCATAAATGATTTTCTGTTGACGCATATAAAATGTTCCTATTGAGTTGCCCAAATGATTTTTCCATAGAATTCGACAAACATTTCACCTGTTTTTCCGTAAAGCGACATGGTTTTATTTCTATTTTTTCAGTTTGTGTATCATAAATAATCAAACTTCGATCATATGATGAAAGACCTATTATCTTATCTTGCCCATAAATTCCTACAGCAAAAAATGCTAGTTGCTGCAAATAAAAATTAGATTTTCTATCATATATGTCATATGGAAGCTTCATATTCGATTCTGTTATGTTCCCTGTCAGCATATCTAGGCACAGAATCAGATTACCATAAGCGGGAAAAAGCCATATGTTATTTTCTTTTTTTACCGCATCGATAAAGTGATATGTTATACCTGTAAACCAATCTTGCATACATTCATATTTTTCAGGATAATCATTAAATACTTCACATGTATTTTCTCTTTTATTCCATTTACGAATTGCTCTGGTTTTCCATGGGATAAGCCAGTATATATCATCTTTATCCGAAATTATTTTCCAACAATCATACTTTCCTTCAGGAAGATCATAAAAAGAAAACCTTTCTGTTTCCATATCAAATTCCATAATTTTATTAGATTGTAAAGATGGTATCAACACCTTATTCTCGCAAATTGTTTCTATGCCAAAAAATTCTTCATGCATAGGTCTTTGATAACTTTCTAGAACTTTCATATAATCCTTATAGTATTTGCATTCGCCAGTGTTGATATCTAGCCGTAAAATTGCTCCATAACGTAACGGAAATAAAAATGCATAGTGACGATAAGCAATGATACGAGAAAAATTCCCATATTCAAAAGGCTCTTCAAATGGGATTTTAGTGGTTTTTTTACTTTTTAAATTATATAAAGCAATTATTTTCTCATTTAATGGTGCAAAAACAACATTTTCTTTTACTTGGGCAAAAGTACTATAAGCTCCACCGCTTACAGGAAAATCATCGAACTTAACAATCTCTTCTATTTCTCCAGTAGGCACATTCATTCGACAAAATACGTTATACCCATCCGCAACAAAATAAATATTATCTTTATCTACTTTTATATAATTAAATAAAATGGATGCTAACTCTTCGTTAGACGGAGTTGACCACAATAAAATATCATCCGTAAAAAATACTGGTTTAGCAGCAATGCCGAACAAATTTACTATAGAGGAACTAGACTCCCCTAAATAAGCATCTGATACAGCTACAGCCATATTAATGTCTGGGGTCTCATCAAAAACCCCAATTTTATTTTTTATAAAGACTTTTTTCAAATTTTGATATTTTTCATAAAGATCTATTCGCATAGATTTCATTGTAGATTCCAACAATGGATGTGGTCGCCATAGCAACACCACATCTTCCCGTCCTGCAAAAGACGAAAAAACATATTTCATCTTATTTAATATTTTATCTCCATGTTGCAGTAACCCCGATATGCTTATATTATATAAAATAACTTTTTTCCCTTGTATTTGTTTTTTCCATGCATTAGGGATTTTTTTATTTTTTTCACAAAAAAACATCCGATCGGCCTTGGGCGATCCCAACGGCACTAAGATATCTTCGCTTATGTAGTCATCTAAATATTTTACATTTTTCTCTAATAGAAGACTTCCGTTCATAGGATCAATAAGTGTTTTATCGTGTTGCGTGATCATTTTATCAATATAGTCATAACATGGTAATTTAGCCTGTACTTCTGGCCAACGTGGACCAACAATAAAATACGGTACATAAACCAACATATCCGTATGTTTTTTTAATTCATACGAGTAATAACGAGGATCTACAGAAGTAACTGTATTCGTCCCATCATAGGGATTATGAATATAGATAACATCAGGTTGTCTTACCGCTAAATCGTATGCCTTATAATCTAGAACCGGTACATCTTCCGGAAATAAATCTATTTCACAGTGCCACTGAGCAGCGGATCCATCTGGATTACGATCACAATAGGGAATAGGGACCACATATGCCTCGCAGTGCTCTGTATCCGCCGCTGCCGCTCGCCAAATGCTTTCTAGGCTGTCCCACATTGATGCTTTGTATGGCAAAAAGAGAATTTCTTTTGTTACTTCTTTTTCCTGTAACAATTCCTTAGTTACAAACTGCAAAAGTTCTGTACATAAATCGCAAACTTCTACCAAGCTTTCATGCTGGAGTCGCTCCCTTTTTTGCAGTGCTAATAGTATTCCATCAAATATTTCAATATAATAGGCGCCGCGCTGCTCCGATAGATTGCTTTTGCACTTCTTTTTTATAGACTGCAATAAAACAACACAAGTCACGAACATCGCAGTCTGTGAAGTTTCTTTAATTTGCCTGAATTTGATTTCTAAGACAGATAATGACTCTACAATCTCATTTCGAATTTTTTTCCGCATTCCAGCTGCCTCCATACAAACGATTTATCACATAACAATCCTTAGGCTTCTTTTATTTTTTTTAAAAGAGAAAAATCTGTAAATGGTAATTCCGATGCATATTGTAATGCCTGTTCCTTATCTTCTCGTTCCAATGAAATTTCCACCATATTTTTCAATGTTTCTCCATTACAAGGCTCTATCGTAAGTGCCTCTTTTAGCAACGCTTCAGCGTCTTCGATATTCCCTTCAAAGAAACAAGCTCCAGCGAAAGAGTTATATAACGATATTTTTGCTTGCAAAGAAATTTGCTTTTCTGCAATATCCTTTTTTATGCTCTCTATAGCAAAAACTTTTGACGGGCTATCATTTTCTATAATTTTTTCGTTGTCTGCTTTTTTATCACTAGCAAGCTCTTCTTGCTCTACAACGATTTCCGAGTCTTCACTTGTTTTATCATCTTCTATTTCCAGGAATTCTGCAATATGCGGATAGTCCTGTTTCAATTGTTGAAGATCTGAGGTGTACTTGAAAAACTCTAAAAGTTCTTCTATTTTTTCGAGTTGCTTTTCATTCAAGTTATCATTTGCTTTTCTTAGAACAAATTCCAAAATTTTCAAGGCATCATCGAGACGTTCACTAAGCATACAGGTATGTGCAAGCAAAATTCTTGCATCGATATGTTCAGGATTAAATTCTAAAGTTTTATTGATCCATGTCGAGGTTCTTTCATAGTCTCCCGCCATAAAGTAAAGCTCTGCTGCATCGAAAATAACATCGACATCGTAGCATTTTTTTTCTAAAAGATCGATCACCAATAGTAGTGCCTCTTCATAATCTCCAGATTCTTTATAGAAAGCAATCTTTTTCTTATCATCTATGATATTCTGGCTTACTTCACCAGCTTTGACCTGCTGTTGTTTTTTCATCAGTTTTCTGCTTGCTTTTCCCATGATAAAACGCCTCCGCCTCTTCACTCTATAATTTGTATTTATCCATATCCTGTTTGTATTCCTGCAAAAACTTTTCTTGATATACTTTATAGCCTTGATCCAACTCTTTGTCTCCACACATATGAATGCACCAAGGTTCTTTTTGCTTTGGAATCACAACCTCATACCCCTGTCGCAGAAATTCCATACTCTGTGATATATCATAAAAATGCCAGCCCTTGAACAAATCATCACGCCAAGGGATATCATACTGTGTAGCCATAAATAAACCATCAAGAGCCATTACAGGAAAAATAGGTTCTTCAAAAAAACCATGAACTGATTTTCGGATACTCTCCCAAGTATAAACATGATATACGTTACAGTATCGCTCTGTCGCCTGCCACCAAACCCCTGAATCAGGAAGATTTTTAGCCCCAGCTAACCCAATTAGTCCAATGGTAGGATTTTGTTCAAAAACAGACAAGATATTTTTTACAATATCCCGATTGATCAAAAGAAGATCTTGATGCATATATATCTTATATTTCGCATCTGTTTTCTTCATTGCTTCATTATAGCCTTGTGTAATAGAAGAAGCTCCACGCACAGGCAAAAACTCAACTTCCATGCCAGCCGGAATATTCAATTGCAACAAATAGAGCATTGCTTCTTGATAATAATCTTCATTGTTTACACAAATAATGAAGCATAACTTATTTTCATTTTGCATTTTTATCCCTCCGAACAACTTGCAATAGCTCGTCTATTTCCTTATTCGGATTTTCACAGGAAAGCAACACATTTTCCGCCATATCGTATTCTTCCTGCAAATATAACAAACTTCCTAAAACCATACAAAGCATTACCGTATGTTCGCCATCCTCAAACATATTCTGCAATAAAAGAATACCTTGCCAACGCTGTGCCTTATTATTAGCCGAAGCGGCAAGTATAGGGAGCACTTTATCTGACTGCAGTAATGTATTGCCAGCAAAGGCAATGACGTATTGCATAGGAATTTGATTCGCCTCGCAAAGTTTCCAGACAGCCTTACAGTTTGTATTTATGTCTATCTCAAACTCTATTCTGCGAAGAAAAAACACCAATTTTCGTCGTATTTCACTTGAGAAAAACTGTTGAAGATATTCTGCTTTTTCCTCTATTTTACACGCTTGTATAGCCCATGACACAGTTTCTAGATCTTGATTTTCATTTTTAAAACCATTATGAAGCAGTTGCTCTAAAAATTGAGGGTTTGCTCTCTTATACAAAGGATCTGCTTTTATCTCCTGATATTTATTGTTTTCAAATAGCGTAAGGATATCTGACCAGAAAAGAGCTGTCCGAGTATTTTGTGTTTCATCATTCACATAAACTGATCCTCCTTCCATTTGAGCTTGGATTCGCTGCCAATGGCGAGCATTGAAAAAGTTGGCGATGATTTTACCACTTTTCTTCAAGTATACAAACATTTGTTGATAAAACACATTCAAGTCTGAGACCTTTTCCGCGTAGTTCCCAACAACGATATAATCAAAAAAATTATCTTCACACGACAAACGAGCGTTTAAAAAATCTATCCAACAGACAGCGGCGTCATCTATTTTGGCAGAGTTTCCTTCCAGCTTTTCCTGCAAGAAAAAATGCTTGGCATTAGGCATATTATTTTGTAAAACTTTGAAATCCGCTTCTTTTTCCAACCACAATACTTGCAATACATCTTCCGTAATTGGCAAAAACTGCAAATATGCCTTTGTCTCATTTTCCATATGAATTCCTCTTTCATTCGTTCGCTTGAGATTAAACGTTCTTCCATACTAAATCATATATTTTTTCTATATTCTTCAAATAAAGCTTCTCATTCATTAACTCTGACTGCATGACAATGTTGCGAAGATTTGTATGGAGTATATCAAGCAAATCCTTGTCCACCGATAATGCAAGTACTTTCTCTTTATAAGAAACTTCATCAAAAACAGCAAGTTCTTCCAGTCCGGCATTTTTCAAAATGCTTTTACCGATCCCTGCATCCAATCCGCTTCCATACATAGAAACTACTGGAACACCCATATATAAGGCATTAGCAATTGTAATTCCGTTTGAATATGGATAAGTATCTACTAACAAATCAATCGTAAAATACCCGGTCACCACATCTTCGGGAATAGGCAATAAATCGACGCGTTCTAGATCGTAGCCTTGTTTTTCCAACCGTAAACCAACCATATCCACAGCATCACTGTCGACAAATACATCTGAATAAATTACCAGCCTTGACTTTGGCTGCTCCACTAAGATTTCTTGCCAAACAGCAAGTGTTTCATCTGTGATAGCTGTATATGGAGCAAAGCTGCCAAATGTTATATAATCATTTTCATGAAAGGGTAGCTGCTCTACTGGCATTATATCCGATCTTCCGGCATAACAAAGTGCTGAAGGGATTTTGAGCACCTTTTCTTCCGAAAAACAGCTCAAAAATCCATCCGTGGCCATGCTATCGTCTGTCAGCACATAATCTGTTGCGGGCAAAAGCATCGATAAAGAGTTCCAGCCGGAGATTTGGACTGCTGCTGCTTGGTAATCAAATACTTGAGCGGAAAGCACACTATCTTCACCTGATATATCTACCAGGATATCAATTTCATCTTGCAATATCATTTCAGCAATATTTTCAGCTTTAGTATCCTGCATATCCTGCCATTTATCGACCAGACCTTTGCAGTGTTGTGTAAAACCATCACTGCTTTTCCCTATATGATAAGCATACACTTCGAAATGTTCTCGATCATAGCAAGCCAGTAGTTGATGGTATAAATAAAACATCGGACTGTTACAAAAGGCAGTAGATAGATAGCCTATACGGATTTTATTATGTCCAGCGGCTTTGCTTCGTTTCTTTTGCCCCACGGAAGGAGATAATGCATTGTATTCTTTTGCTATCGGCAAAATATTTTTACCACGACACCTAAGAAATTTTATATAGCCCTCATATATAGCTTCTCGTTCATCCTGATCGACTGCATAATCTATAGCCCGACCATAACTATCAACTGCCTCAAAAAGTCCCAGTTTAGATTGCAGTTCAGCAACATAGCGATAAATGTTATTTGTCACTTCTGAATTTGCCTCTAAACCCATTTCACTGGCAGATAGCAAACTTTTTAAAGCCTTCACATACTGACCACTCTGCCGGCAGCACATTCCTTTGATTGCTTCCAGCTCAGCTCGATACAATGGCTCAGGCAAGAGCAATGCTCTCTGAGCTGCGTCTAAGGCTCGTTCTTTTTTATCCAGTTTAAAACATGCTATCGCCAAGAAATATAACATATCTGATGAATCCACGTAAAAGGATTGGTATCTCGCTGACAAGTAAAAGAGATTCCACCAGTTTTTCTGAACAAATGATTCTCGTGCGGCCTGCTCGATTTTCTCCTGAACAATCGATGACAGATTTTCATCGGACAAGGATTGATTCAATAGAAATGCTTCATAAATTCGGTCATAAGCCTGTTCAACTTCTTGCATATAGGCTTTCCCCTGCATCAGTGGCGACTGCAGCATTTTTTGTCGCAGGTTCTTATGTAAATCGTCGAGAAAGGACAGATTTCCTGCCAAGCAAGTGGCAATGTCTATATATTCCTCTTTCGAAAAAGCACAACAAGCATCCAACCCTATATTTTTGAGTAAGCTATAACCAAATCTAGCTCCGTGACGTTCCCCAACTAAAGTGACGACGGGGACTCCCATATAAAGAGCTTCACAAGTCGTCCCGCCACCAGGATAGGGATACGTATCAAGCGCAATATCTACTTCTTTGTATTCATCCAAATACGCAGCTGTTTCCGGCCTCATTTCGACACGTTCCAAATCAAAATACAGGGATGCAAGACGCTTTTTGATCTGTTTTATGCCACTTTCGCTGCCAAATATCCGACTTTTCAACAGAAGTTTTGAATATGGTAACCGCTCAAGAATTTCACGCCAAACAAGTAGCATTTCATCTGTTGTTTTCGTAAAATTGTTAAAGCTGCCAAAAATAATACATCCTGTTTTTCTTGCCGGAGTTTCACCACAGCATTCCGGCATCGTATCCGGAGGCATATAACAAAAATGACTATGCGGCAAACGCAGAATAGTCTCCGAAAAAGATGTCTCCGTAAGTCCTTCCGGATCCGTATAATGATCTGCCCAAAAATAATCCACAGCCGACAAGCCTGTCGTGTCAAAATAGCCTATACCGGATATCTGTACTGGAGCTGGTTTATAGGCAAGAATCGGCAGACAACTGCCTTTCGTATGACCTGATAAATCAAACAAAATATCAATCTCATCATCATAAATACATTTTGCTGCCTGGGATTCATCCATACCTGAAATATTGCACCAGCCATCTACAAGTTTCGCAATATCTTTACTCACTACGTCTTCTGGGCAACGTGCATAACAAATGACTTCAAAGCGATCCCTATCGTAATAGCGAAAAAAAGCATAACTAAAAAACACCACGACATGGTATCGTAAATCCGGAGAAATGTATCCTATACGAATTTTTTTATGACGGCGTTCTTTTTCATGAGCGTACGGTACTATATCGGTAAAAAAATCATTATATTTTTTATGTGCTTCATACATTTCTCCTTTTTTTACAGAAGGTAAATAGTGAAGATTAAACAGATAATTGCTATAATCAATGGACTTGCTTAAGCTCCCATTTGCATAAAAAACTGCTTTTTTGTAGCTTTCAACACTTTTAGTGCTCTCGCCAATATTTTTATAAGAATTTCCCAGCAAATTATATATACGGCTGATAGTTTCTGTATTCGCTTGCTTTTTCAATTGCAATGCCCTTTTTGCCTTTTCTATGACCACCAACCAATTTTCTTCAAGATATTCTGCCCGTGCTAACAAGAACAGGCCATATGCATACTCATTATTTAGTAACAGTTTTTCTGCTAACTGTTTTGCTTTTACTTTTTCATCAAATTCAACATAAATCCCCGTCAAAATCTCCAGGACTTCTTTATTTTGAGGATCTGATAATAAAATGAGCTGCGCTAAAGCTTCAGCTTCTTTATACTTTTTCTGCGATATAAACTCCCATAAAGTCGATATTTGTTTTGTGACTTCTTGCGTTGACAACTCATACATTTTTTGCTTGTCCACTTCCGCTCTCCATATCCTTTGATATGCCGTTTCCACTTCATGCACATATTGCTTAGCATTCATTAAATCCGATTTCTCCAAAATCGATCGTAGGTTTTGGCGTAATCCGGTCAATAAATCCACGTCATTTGCAATAAGAACTGCTTTATCAACATACTCTTGCTCATCAAAAGCGACAAATTCAGACAAACCTGCATTCATTAAAAGGCTATAACCAAAACGAGCCCCATGCCTTTTACCGCAAAGGGTAACCACAGGCACCCCCATATATAGAGCCTCACAGGTCGTTGCTCCACCTGTATAGGGGAATGTATCTAGCGCGATATCTATGTCAGCATACTGTTCCAAATAATCCTTACTAAGCCCACGAAGTTCAATTCGATCTATATCCATTTGCAATTGTTGAAAACGCTGTTTCATAAAAGCGCAGCCTTCATCACTTGAAAAAATCCGACTTTTCAAAATTAGCCGCGAATGAGGAACGCGCTCTAAAATCCCTTGCCACAAACAAAGCATTCCGTCCGTAACTTTATTAAAATTATTGAAACTTCCAAAGGTTATCCAACCATTTCTTTTGCAAGGAGAAAACAGGGAATAAGGTGGCATATTTTTTACTGGCGTATAACAAAAATGACTATGTTGCAAATGAACTAAAGTTTCCGTAAACTCATTAGATCCATTGCCTTCCGGATCACAATATTTATCTGTCAAAAAATATTGTATCGTATCCAAACCAGTCGTATTGAAATAACCAATGCCGGAGATTTGGATTGGAGCTGGCTGATAAGCTAATACCGCTAAACAATTATCTTTTGTATGTCCTGATAAATCAACCAAAATATCAATTTGGTCATCATAAATAAGCCTAGCGGACTCAAAATTCTCCCAGCCTTGAATATTTCGCCACACGACATTCTCTTTAAAAAGTTGGCTAACAGAATCTTCTTTTGAGGTACTATAACAATACACAATAAAGTTTTTCGCACTATACTGCATCAATAAGGCTTTAACAAAAAAAGCAACCGGATGCAGACGTAAATCCGGCGAAATATACCCAATCCGTAAAATTTTCTTAGGCTGTAAAAAATGGGGATATCTAAATGTCTCTTTATAAAACTCTGTATAATTTTCATGAAGACTCTTTATTTTGTCATAAGATATATTTTCTATGTAATTCGCCACAAATAAAGCATTGCTATATTCACAAATAGCTTGCTTTCTATTTCCTTCAAGAAGCCCGGATTGTAAAAAAGCCGATAAAGCTTTTTCTGGTAACCCTAAAACAGTATAAACCGATCCTAAAAGGCTCCACGCTTCTGCTAAAGAATTTTTCCATAGCATTGGTTCCTTTTGCTGCAACAAATGAATTCGAGCAATTAATTGAAGAAGCTGTTCCTTTTCCCGAACAAACTCATTTTTTTTCTTTGAAATATAAATTTCCGTCATATATGAGCCCATATGCTCTTCATCGATTTCTTTGATGCGGCAAATAACTTTCTCGGCTTTGGCATAATCACCTAAATGTACATAGGAAACTGCCATCATGTACATCGCATCACAGTCCGATGTATTATTCTTTAATAAATCTTCGGAAATCAAAATCACATTTTCATAGCATTTAGCTTTCATGAAATCCCGACATTTTCTCAGTAAGTCATTTCGATTTTTTTGCATTTCACAAACCTGCATCAATCATCACATCCCTGTAGCATCGTTTGACCTGCTGAAGACATTATATATAGTATATCGTATATTTAGACAAAAAGTTAAGCGGCAACTATATGCCGCTTAATTTCTAACTTCTATAAAACTTTTACATCACGTTCCCAACGATAAACAGGCTCTTATAGATGGTAGCAATTCTTTTAACTCCTCGCTCAACTCTCTTGTCTTATGGATTATTTTCATAGCTTCTTCATCAAATCCATAGGCATGCAGCAAAAATACATATGCATACATAAGATCCGCATCTTCTTGCTTTTGCCAATATGCCTTTGCCAATAAATCAAGCCCAACATCAGAAAAACCTTCATTGCAAATAAATACAGCTGCATCCACTATGGTTTTTATCTGTTCTCCAGCAAAATTTCCAGTAATAATTCTAAGCAAGTTTTCAGTATTCAACATTTTTTTCGAAAGCAACTCGATAAGCCATTGTCTGTCCTCTATTGGAGCGTCCGCTTTATCTTTAAACAATCCGATTATTTTATCTTCTTTGCCTCTATATCCATAATCTAATGCCTTCATCGTCATACAAACATTTTGATATATTATTATTTCCTCAGTTGACAAAACAAACTCAAATCGATCGAATAAATAAGCCAAAACATTTTGATAGGTTTTTGGCAGTATAGACTTCGCTATTTCATAGGATTCCTCTTTATCATCCATCATTATGCTGATCATAAGGCATCGATACGACTGTTTTGTTTCTTCAATTGCATTTACCAAAGCGTCCTTATATTTTTGTGCTATGCAAAGTCCTGAAAAGATATTATTTTCAATTGTTTGATGGAAATTTGTCTGTAAAAGCTGAGTATAATAAATATACACTTTATCTAATGGATATTCATTTAATACAGTAATAATGAAACCCATATCTCGTTCTCTTGTTCCATCATACAAATGTTGAAGTATCTCGATAATATCTACTGGATCACATGTTCGGATGCTTTTATATAAGGATTCCACTGCTGGCTTATTATAACGATCAAGCTCCAGTGATTTTATTAAAAAGGAAAGAGCCTCTTCTATATTTCCTTTTCGCCGGAAAATTTCGCCTAACACATAATATAAAAAAGTTAGTTTTGTCTCAAAAGTTCCACTTGCCCCTTTTATTTTACCTAAATTAATTTTCTTAAGTGCAGCGCGTAAACAATCTTCCGCTTCAACATAATTTTTTTGATCAAATAAAAATTTACCTTTATTCCAATAAAATTCCGGAAGATTCGGGTATTTTTTAATTGCCAATTCAACTACTGATAACAAGTCTTCGTTTGTTCCCCCAGAAAACAACAACGAATCAATCCAGCGCCTATACACCATACTCTCCTGCCCTAATGGTGCAACCTTTTCTGCTACACACTTTTTTGCATAATGAATAGCTTGATCATAATTTGCTAATCCATAATAACAATCCAACAAGTAAAGATAATGACGACGTTTTTCTCCAAACTCTGCAATTTCCATCTGAAGAATTTTTAAATTTCTTTCTAATTTTGAGTTGATGATACTACTTGAATACCCCGTATGATATACCTCAATAGCTGAGTTCTCCTCAAGTAAGCGCAAAATACCACCTTTATGAATTAAGGTCTCATGAATCTTTCCTTCGTAAAAAAGCTTTTCATTACGCCGAAAGATACGAACAGTCCTTGATGTCCCCATATATCGATTATTATCATCTGCATCGATATCAATCAAAGGGCAATTTACCGCATCAATGTTAGCATTCCCATGAATTTTATTTATATAAATCGGCACATTTTGAATTGTTTTTTCAGAAAAATACTCATCTGCATCGAGAAAAAGAATCCATTCACCTTTTGCTTGTTTTATCGCAAAATTTTTGGCATCTGCAAAATCATTTTTCCAAGAATATTCGTATACCCTTGCTCCCGCATTTTTTGCTAACTCTACTGTTCTATCCGTTGACCCTGTATCGATGACAATCATTTCATTGGCAATTTGTCGAATAGATTGAAGCCACGTTTTTATATTCTTTTCTTCATTTTTTGTAATGACGCAAGCAGATAATGTAATCATTGTTTCACCCCCATACGATCAACTTTTTCTTTTCCCTTCAATCCAAGCTAAATACGAACTAGCTTCCATTTGATAAGCGGACTTCTGTTCTATTTGTCCAAGATACCTTTTACTCATTTCATATTGTCCACAATGATAAAGTGCAATTCCCATAAACAAGGCTGTATCTTCTGCAATCCGTGCATTGCCTGAAAACAAGAGGAACTGCATCGGATAAAAGCTTTCATTTTTATATAAAAGTTTTACAAAATCTGTGTTATTCTCCGCAGGAAAGTCTCTGCCTACTCCTATCAGTCTTTCCCAAAAATCAGCTTTTTCTGGATTCAGCTTCGACATGATTCCCAACAAAGTCTTATACCCATCAAGATCCGTATCCTCTAATTTCGCCAACTGTCCATAATAACGAGATAAACAATGAAATATCGGTGTTGGCAAAAGAGAAGAAAGTTCTTTACAAATATCCCATTCATTGGAATATATAGCTGCATATAAGACATTTTCAATATTTTTGACACTGCGTCCAAGAGAAAAAGAAAAACTATCCTTTGCTTCTTGTTTTACACTTCGGTAAAAACGACTTTTATCAGAGAGAATCCCATAATTCATTTGCAGCTTTTCGACATAATAAAAATAAAGGTCATTAACTGCAATTTCTCCGATGCTATTCGTCAAAAACATCAAATCTTTCTTCTCTTGTGTATACCAGGTAGATAAAATATCTTTTTGTTTCTCTATTTGGAATGATGCTATTTTCGTATACATTTGTTTAAATGCTTTTTCATTATATTTATTTTGCAACAAGGATAAACCTACATATTTCTTTTCTTGTTCAAAATCACCTTCACGCTCAGCTATTTCTGCTAAGTTACTATACACTTCTGTAAGAATAAATACAAAATTACTGGAATCTTCATTTGCTTCAAAATTATTTTCATAAACTGCTAATGCTTTTAATAAATAGGGTTTTGCTTCGGAAAACTTTTGTTGACGAAGCATACTTCCCGCCATACAAGTATAAAAATCGGGCAAATCGGGGAATTTCTCTATTGCCTCCCTGGCATATTCACATATCTCACTTTCAGCACTGCCTAAAAAGATCATCGAATTGATCAAATTAATATAAACTTGGCTTTCCATACCAATGGACGAGGCCTTTGATGCTAAATGAAGTTTCCCATATTTCACGGCTTTATCATGTTCACCTAAGACATGATAACAATCAAGCAAGTATCGATAATGCTGTGGTCCTTCACCATTCACTGCAATATCATCTTGTAAAAGCTTCAAATTACGAAAAACTTTTTCCTCCACTCGTTTGCTTGAATATCCTGTATGATATATTTTCAAATGATTTTTATCCGTGTAAATAACTAAATCTCTTATTTTATGTTGAATACACTCATGAATCTTACCATGATATCGAAGTTCTTTTAGATTCCGAAATAAACGCAAAGCCATCGAACAGCCAAGTGCAATATTATTTTTATCAACGTCGATATTAATTTCAGAACACATAATTGCATCGGGATGCAATAAGGCTTCTGCTTCTGAAATGACACTTCTAACTCGCCCTACTGTTTCCGAGAAAAAATATTCATCTGCATCTAAGAAAGCAATCCACTCCCCTGTGGCTTTTTCTATAGCAAAATTCTTGGCATCGCCAAAGTGATCCTGCCAATCATAATGATATACTTTTACCCCATAGGCTTCTGCGATTTCAATTGTGCGATCAGTCGACCCCGTGTCGACAATTATTTGTTCATCGGAGAACTCTTGCATATTTTCTATCCATCGAGCAATTTCTGCTTCTTCATTCTTTGTGATGACACAGGCAGAAATCTTAATTTCTTTCTGTCGTTTATATTTTTGCTGCCAATTGAGCAAAAGCTTTTGAGATATATCCTTCTGATCTGGCGTAAAGGTCGTGGGTTCGATTGATGCATAGTTCTCCATACACGAAAAAGCCTGCGCCATTTGAGTAATCGCGTCTGACCAACGCAGATCATTAGCTAGATACTGAGCATACTCTGCATGAAATTCCGGCAGCTCGGGAAAATCCCGAACTGCATTTTTCAAGACATTTCTTATTTCCGTTTCGTTTACTTGCGTTTGATTTTCTAAAATACGTAAAAGGACTCTGTATGAACGGCTCGCATAGGTAATATTCTGGCGACCATTTTCTATATCCATGCGTGCGTATTTTAGAGCTTCTTCGCTGCTTCCTATGCCCTCATACGCTTCTGCTAATGCCATATAAAGCTTAGCAGGCTGTTCTATTGCTGCTAACTCTTGTAGAAGCAATGTTAAGTTTCGCTTCGCTTTAGCTTGAAGTTTGCTTGCAGAATACCCTGTATGATATACATGCAGCTCTTTCTCTGAAACATAAGCTGTTTGCAGTTTCCCATTGACCTTAGTAAGTGATTCATGTACCTTACCTTCATAACAAATATCTTTCGTCCGCTTAAAAATACGCGGGGCAAAAAACGAGTCCAAAATACCGTTATTTTGATCTTCATCTATATTCAAAATCTTGATGAGCAAAGCTTCTATTTTTTTCTCTTCTGCATTACAAATCATTTCATGAAAATCCCCCCATGCGATTGGAGAAAAATATTCATCTGCATCGAGAAAGACCACCCAATGACCTGTTGTTTTTTCTATCGCAAAATTTCTCGCTGCCGAGAAATCATCACACCAAACAAAAGGATAAAGCCATGCCTTATATTTTTTTGCTAAAGAAGCAATTCCACTATTTTTGCCGTTAGTCGTATCAACAATAATAATCTCTTGCATCAAAGGAGATATACTTTGTAAAGATTTTTCAAACCCCAATTCATTTTCTCCGACAATATAACAAGCTGAAATCTGCATCGTCCCACCTCTTTTTCTTTTTTAGAAAAAATTCTTCGCAGAGAGTTCTTTCTAAAAAAGAAAAACAAAAAAGGCGGATGCCGTGCATCCGCCTTTTAATGATTGAAAACTTAAGCTTACTGTAACAAGCTCAAAACTTTCGAAGTAGACTGATTTGCCTGCGAAAGCATAGCCTGGGAAGCCTGGAGAAGCACGTTGTTTTTCGTGTAATCCGTCATTTCTTTTGCCATGTTTGCATCGCGAATCGTGGATTCTGCAGCCTGGACATTTTCGCTTGAAGATGTCAAGTTGCTCGAAGTGTAATCCAAACGGCTTTCAACCGCACCGATATTAGTCTGTTCGTCAAGAGCTTTTTGAATTGCGGAATCCAAAACGTTGACTGCAACGTTTGCATTATCACGAGTTGTTACATCGATGTTTTTAACAACACCAGTGGTTTTATCCGTACCTTGGAGACCAAGAGCCTGGGCACGCATATCTGTCAAGCCGACAGTAATCGACTGGTTGGATTTTGTACCGATTTGGAGGCTCAATGCATTGCTACCAGATTTATTTTGGGCGCGAACGGTTTCGCTGAAATCATCCAATTTTTGGTTGATGGATTTTTTCACATTACCATCAGTGCCTGTCACACTAATGCTGAAACCAGAAATCTGTTGCGTTGTTCCTGCACTGGTAGCAGTAATTGAGACAGCATTCTGACCATCTGCAGTGTAAACACTAACACCAGTTGCATCCACACCAACATAAGAAGAAGCTGTCAAGTTACGGCTGGCACCAGTAGTCCCACTAGTCGTATTGAACGCTGAACCTGTAGCACCATCTTTCGTGTACTGCTTATTAGCATTATCAAAGATGCTAGAAAGTGTATTACTGCTACCAACTTTAAATGAAGTCGTGTAAGTTCTACCGTTTTGAACAAACGAAACTTTTACGGTATCTGTTGACTTAATGTCAAGCGCATTGCCATCGCGATCTTGTAAACTAGTCAAAGCAGTACTTCCAGCAGTTGCTGTTGCCAAGCTTTGGTTTGTAAAAGCGTTGAACGTAGCTGTTTTAATCTGTTTGTTCATGGAACCATCAACAAGAGTTTTGCCATTGAACGTTACGTTGGCATTGTCATTGATCTGGTCAATCGCCTGATTGAGTTCTTTTTGGATAGTCTGACGATCTGCAGTTGTGTTTGTATCATTGGCTGCGTTGACAACCTTTTCTTTTAATGTCTTAAGAATGTCAACTGTGGAGCTTACAGCACCTTCAGCTGTTTTCAAAAGGCTGCTGCCGTTTTGAGCATTCTGGTTAGCCTGATCCAAAGAACGGATCTGGACTTTCATTTTTTCAGATATTGCGTACCCTGAAGCATCATCAGCTGCGCTGTTGATTTTTTCACCCGAAGATACTTTTTCCAAGCTCTTATTGAGAGCACTGCTGTTTTTGTTCATTGTATTCAGCGTATTTAAAGCTGAAATGTTGTTTTTTACTACCATTGACATGATATAATTCCTCCCTGATTTTCTGTTTTATTTTTTAAGCATCCCTGCTTAAATATTTATCAAAGCCCAACAGACTGCCGATCGCTCAATCTGCCTGACTCTTTGATCTTCATTATATATATCGGTGTTTTCGTTTTTTACTTAATAGTTTTTTTGGTTTTTTTTAAGTTTTTTTCTTCTTTTTAAAAATCCCTGTTAAATACGCGTCCCGTAACCTGCGCCCCCAAAGAATCATAGGCCCTGGCGACTTCATTTTTATGCTTGGATTTATTGAGCCAGAGCCTTGCCTTATACTGGACCTGCATATCAACCGGTTTGAGTCTTTGATAAAGGGCATGCCCTTCGTCGGTCTTAGTCCAGACGTTAGGACCTAGTCCCTCTACTAGTTTTTGCAGCTTTTCTCGTTGCGAAAAAAGCTGCAAAAACATATCGATGTCTTCACGTTCAAGGAACTTGAGCATTTCTTCCGTCAATGAAAAATAGGTCAGCCAAAGCTTTTTTTCTTTTTCAACTGTAGTTTCCATCAGGAAGCACCTTTTTCCTTGCGAGCGATTTTCATCGCTTGATTCCAAGCATCACGAAGCTCAGTAACGATCCCCTTTGCCTCTTCTATCTTTTCGCTATTGTTCTTCATATTCCCTTCAACCAGTGAATCATATACATAATTGTATAGAGGTGCTAGCTGCTGGGCTATCTCATATTCCATTTTCAAGGTGCTCGATAATTCCAAAATGATATTTTGCGCCTTGATCAATGAACTATTTGCTTTTTCAAAATCCTTGTGCTTGATTGCCTCAACGCCTTCTGTCATGAAGCGCAAAGCTCCATTATAGAGCATCAGTGTCAAAGCTTCCGGCGTAGCCGTCATAACCTGCTGCCGTTTATAGGCTTCTGCCATAAATGCTGCATTTTGCTGCATATGAATCCCCCCAAAAAAATATCACCTAGTACGCTGACGATCAACCAAAAGCCTGACTGATATAACTGTTTTGTGAATTCAACTTTGCTATGGCAGTTTCCATCGCATCATATTGTTTATAAAGCTTTGTTTGATAATCATCCATCATAGTTTGATAGTCTTTCATCTTTTCTTTCATCGATATGATGTTTTTCCCTAAGACGCTCTGATCGATTGTCGTCGTTGACGTTCCTGCTTCATCCGAAATCGCACTCAGACCATTTTTCATTGCCAAATCAAGACGATTGGCTACGCCCATATTATCCGTATCTGTATCAGAATCCGGTGAAGATGCAAAAAGCTGATATACGCTATCGGGGTCTGCTGCCAAAGCTTTTTTGAGCTGATCTTCATCGAGCTGAATATGCCCCTGATCTGTCGATGTCGATATTCCTATAGAGCCAAGCGTCTTATAATCACTCGATACCGCATCAACTGGTGTCGATAAAGCTGAGCGCATCGAACTTACGATATTTCTCAAGACCGTACTATGATACAAGAGACCTGTTTTTGCTTTTGCCTCCCATGCTGTAACCTCATCATTAGACATGCCCTTTTTCTCAGCATCCGTCAACGGATCATAGGACGTATTTGACGTCGAACCCGAAACATAATTCGTTTCATAAATCTTGGTATTGAGCGAATCGATGATTTTATTGTAGTCATCAACGAACTGTTTGACATTTTTTACAATCGAGTCCGTATCCTGTGAAACTGCAACCGAGCTTGAACCTGTAGCAACTAGCGTATAGGACACGCCGGCTACAGTAACTTTACTCGATGTTAGATTGCTGTAGGTCTTCCCATCAACTGTAATAGAACCTGAAGATCCAACTGCCGAAAGTGGTGCTGTATCTGATATTGTCTGAGCTGAATTGAGTGTTGTTCCATCATACATACCTAAATGCAAGTGGTTAAACAGTGCATTGGACATTGTTGTAGATGTTGCTCCGTCCACCGTTTTCCCGGCAGAATTTGTATAGCTCCCAGTAAAAGCAGATATAGCAACCATATTAGCAGAACCGCCATTTTTGTTAAAAATACTAACGGAGTCATTAATGGAGTCATACGTTGCCGTAATATTTCCATTGGCTTTTCCTATATCCGAAACTAAATCATTCAGCGTTTTTTCATAGAGATCTTTATACGTATAAGAAACCGTTGAGCCAGCACTTAGAGCATTGGTTGCAATTGTCGTTCCTACAGATCCATCGGAATTAATAGCCGTCGTTGTCGTTGTCGTAGAATTTGTAGTCACCAAATTCCCCGTGGCATCTTGCGTCGCAGTCGAGTCGGGCCTAAATGCTTTCTGTACTGTACCACTGCTATTAGTAGTCGTTGTCGTATAAGTGAGTGTCGTTCCACCATTGACCAAACTTGAAGTTATAGTACCATCACTATTATCCGTTGTTGTCGTTGTATACGTAACACCATTTAAAGTCGTGGTTCCTGTCCCTGCTGCCTGCGGAATGAATCCTTTTACAACAGTACCAGAACCATCCGTCGTAGTCGTCGTATAATTATCGGTGGTAATCGTTGATCCTTCTGCAGCAGAAGATGTCGTGCCATTTTCCACGGGACGATACAACGCAACTTGTACACCTGTATCAGAATTCAATGTATTTGTCGTATAGGTAAGTTTTTTATTTGTTGTATAGGTGAGCTTGTCCGTAGCATCGGCATTATTGACTAAATTCGTCGTAATCGTACCATCAGTCGCTGTTGTAGACGTTGTAGTATAGGTTTTCGAACCACTAGTATACGTTCCCGATGCCGCAGCCGCCGTTGAATAAAAACCAGAAACCGTATTTCCAGACGAATCTGTCGTCAAATACAAATCGGTCTGTATCTTGCCTGTTGCTGTCTCATCGGTTGTCAAAGTATCATACTTTTTGCCATCGGCTGTAGTATAGGTCGATACTGTGCCAGTTGCTTGCGGCACAAATCCTGAAATCGTATTGCCATCTGCATCCGTTGTCGTTGTCGTATAACGTGTCGTCGTCGAGGAACTCGCCGCATCTTTCACCTTAAAACTAATGGCAGCTGTCGTCGATGCATTTTGGATAACCGTCCCATCTTTTAACGTGACAGTATTCGCATTGGAATCATAGGAATCAATGCCTGGATTACTTGAACTGCCAATACTGCTTTGGATGATGTCTTTTAGATAAATGCTCTTATTTGAAGAAGCGTTATCGCGTGTGATGCCAGCACTTGTCGTCTGCAAATAGGCATTGCTCGTCAAAGATGTGACTTTTATATTATGTGACATCGATGCTGCTTCACCATTTGCTGTAACGGTAGCCACTGCTGTATTACTGCTCGTCGCTTTCATAGCATTCATCGTAGACTGCATCTTATAGTTAGAAAGCGTCGTATATTTATACGTCGTCAAACTATTATAAAAATCATTATAAGCGGATTTTGTCCATTCCTGTTTGACTTCTTTTTTGTACATTTTGTCGTAGTTTGATTGACGGCCCTTCATCGCTGCCTTGACCATAGATTCTACATCAAGTCCAGAGCCGCTTAAGCCGTATATTCCATTTACCCCCATGAAAGGTTCCCTCCTTTATGCCTTTTTATCCAGTAAAACGCCAATCCATTCCTTGGTTTTTATCATGGCTTTCATGATATCCTCGGGAGGAAATTCCTTGATGACTTCATTCGTTTTTTGATCGACGAGCTTCACACTGAGCTGGTCGATTTTTTCATAGTACTTGAATTCAAGATCACAGTTGATATTGCTCATGAATTTATTCAGAGCTTTGGTGATCTCATTTACATCATCTTTATTTAGTTTATGTTGATTTTTTTGATCTGTCTGGTTTTTTCCAGCCTTATCACCATCTGTAGCATTTGCCGAATCCGTGGCTACCGTTCCAGTTGTATTGGTTTTATCTGCCGTATTCTGCAAAGTCTGCCCAGTTTCTTCTTGTCCGTTTTCTGTCGAAGAAACCGCCTTCACTGCAATATAGGTACTACTATCTGCCGTATTTGCAGTTGCAGCGCCTCCCTGAATCTTGCTGATCATAATATATCCCTCCATAGACACTAATATGATATCTTGTCAATCCTTTGACTGCAGACTGCAGACACGCAAACTGCTATTTGCCAGTCAAGTCTTTTAAATCTATAGCTTCTGCCTGAACAGCTGCTTTTTTATTTTCTTCCATAATCGCCTTATATATTTCGCCACGGAAAATCTTGATCTCACGTGGGGCTTCTATGGCAATCCTGACATTGTCTCCCTGTACTTCTACTACATTGACGACAATCGAATCGCCGATCATAATCTGTTGTCCGGGTTTGCGTGTAAGTACTAGCATTTATTTATCCCCCTGAGCAACTGTGTCGTCTTCATGGAACAAACGATGTTTTGTTTTGTAAGAACTTTTTTCTAGAATAACCTGTTTCGCTTGAAAATTATTCTGGTTTATGACCAGCGGCGCCAAAAGGTTCGCCGTTACCTGTTTGATATTTCCGCCAGGAATCGTCAACAGAGAATATATCATTAAATCTTCTTGTTTTTCTATTCCGAGTTCATCGATTGACGCATCATCTATCTCGAATTGATAGTCCGGGAAAAATACAAATGGCACGGTCATCAAAAAAGCCAGCTCCGGTGTGTTGGTCGATTGAAGAAAAACACAAGGGCTCTCCTCATCATAGGGAATAATCAAAAATTCATGTTCATCCTCAAATGCAGGAATCCCCTGCACAAAATGGATGATTTTTTCTTCATCTACTTCAACTTCGCCAAATCTTACCGTATTAATTTTCTTCATTATCCAGCCTCCACTATGCATAAATATCGTACCGACCTTCGGTCGTCCACATACGAATACTTCCTTTTTCTTCAAGGAAAATATCCAGTGATCCAGGAATATATTGAGTCTTTACCTCATGTGGTTCAATCGTTACTTCATCCCTGCCTGTATCGACATTCCCCTTCATTTGCGACGGGATAACCGTGATTTCCGGTGGCGGCGGTGACTTTACCACCAAGACCTTATCTTTCTCCGGTCTTAGCAATGCTTTCGCCTCAGCTGCAATGACATTGTACTTCGTACCATTATTGAGCATATCATTGCCTTCTTGCACGTGGCGATGAATACCCTTTTCTACACCAGCAAATCCATCTTGCGCCTCTTGTTGTCCCATATCCTTAAGATTGGAAAAACCATAGGCATGTCGCGATGGATATTGATTGATTTGGACCTCAGCTGCGCTGGGCCATGTATTGCCAATAGGTTGTTCATAGTGCCTGTGCATGTCTGCCGGCGGAGATTCCGTCTTTAGTGAACTCAGCTGTGAATGCATTCCTATCCGTGGATATGTCTGACGTATATTTAAACACAGCATCTTTTTTCACCTTCCTCTTACGATAAGTAATCTGCCAAAGATTTTGGCAGGATTTTACTACCAACAGAAAGTGACATATTATAAAGCGTCTGTGCCGTCATCAGTTTCACCGCAAGAGCGCTGACATCTGTGGCACTGACATTTGTAATATCAGTCGTAATCAAGGTTTTCTGGCTATCAAGGGTGGTTGCCGCATCATTATAGACGGCGGTTCTTGCTGCCAAAGAGGCTTCTGAATCGACCATCGAACTATGTGCATTATTGGAGAGCGTGATGCCATCTGTTGAAAGCCATTTTGAGTCATTGCCATCCATTTTTGCTGTAACAGTCAGCAAATCATTAAGTGTCGCTGCTCCTGCCGATCCACCAAAAATATCGGTCGAGCCAAACATATCGGCTCCGGTAACATTAACGCTATCGATTGCCGTATTGACTGCACCATTTTGCTTAACCATCGACAAGCGATTATTATCCCCATTATAGGTTACAACTTGTTGCTTCACTGTGTCAAACTTAAATGTAATTCCTGTTGCTCCCGTCGTTGCCGAAAAACCAGCTGTTCCAGTCGCATTCAAGGTTCCATTTGTATTAAAATATGTGTTCACATTCACAGCCGCCATCGATGACGTCAGTTTGGCAACTTCATCACCAGCCGCAACCGTATCACCATGTCCTGACTTGTTTTTGGCATCTTTGTAACCAGAAGTCACAAAATCACTGGTGTAGATATTCCCATTTTGTGCATTCAAGTAGTAGGAATTGCCATCCGAACCGGTCAAACTCAGCATCTGATTAAGGTTCCCAACTTTAGTCGATCCACCTTTATAAGTCACCGCACCAGTTGAATCCAATGTATCTGAAAAAAATGCACTTTGAGTATCATCGAATGTCTTAGCCAAGCCTCGATCCACTTTATTTGTCGATAAAGTAAACGGCTCGGTTGAATCTTTTTGACCGGAGAATAAATAACGACCGCCAATCTGGCTGTTCGCCTGGGAGACGAGTTCTTGTACAAGCTTCGTGACTTCGGTTCCAATAGCAGGCGTATCGGTTGTTCCTTTACCATTAGCTGCCGCTACCGTTTTTCAGAAATTGTCGTCATTGCATCCGTCATATTGATCATAGCCGTATCTGTGCTTTTCATCCAGGACACTGCCGTATTGACATTTGCCTGATACTGGTCATTTTCCGATAAGCTCGTATTATATATCAAATTCTTGGTGTAATTGACTGGATCATCCGATGGACGGTGGAGCGAACTGCCATCCGTCTGTTCCATGAGTTTTGCCTGTTTTGCGTAGGCATTGTTCAATTGTTGCAAATAATTCCCTGTCATCATCAAACTGCTAACTCTCATTTAGTGCTTACCTCCCTACCATTCCTGTGCTGCTTATCAGCTTATCGAGCATTGAGTCCATCGTCGTAAGACATCTCGAAGATGCACTGTAGCCCTGTTGAAACTTTATCATGTTCGTGAGTTCTTCATCCCAGTTGACCCCAGCTGTCGACTGGCGATTCGATGATATTGCGGTCATGATGTCTTGCTGTTGCGTCACTTTTGAATTGACAGCATCTGATTTATTACCGAGACTGCTCATCAACCCTGTATAGTAATCATTTAGAGATATGGATCCCAAAGCAGTATCCGTTGATGATGCTTTGCTAAACAAGCTGCTCAGCAGCACCGCATTGGAAGAACCCGCTGTGCCTTCACTTGGTTTTCTTGTTGCAATGAGATTTTTCCCAGAATCTGTCGAAAGTGCCGAATTGACAGTCAAAGCCTTGATCGTATCTATTGTATTTAGTTTCCCCTGTATACCCGCATCGACCTGCGAAGTTGTCGAATCCCAGCTATAAGTGGTCCCGCCATTGCCAAAAAAATTGGTCCCGGTTGTGGCTGCAGCATCGATTCCGGCTCCCGCTTTATGTTGATCATTGAACGTCGTCAGGAAAAATGCTGCCATTTTACTGAGATCATCTATCGATTGCTTGTTTTCGGCAATAGCATCCTGAATTCCCTTAAGCTGGCCATTTCCCGGATCATACCCCATCCCAGTTTCTTTGATTGTGACTTTATAGTCCGTAAGACCATAGTTCGTATTGGTTTCAGACGTATTATCATCACACTCAAGTGTCAGGCGAGTTTTTCCATCCACTAAGGTATTGCCATTGCTGACAATCGAATACGTTCCATCGGCGTTTGTATTGACGTTAGTCTTTACATACCCGGACAATTCATCCACTAAATTATCTCTAGAATCACGCAAATCATTTGCCGAACTGCCATTCGATTCTGACTGGACAATATTTTTATTCAAAGCGAGTATTTGTGTCGTGATTTCATTTACGCGATTAACTTTTAACTTCAAGTCATCATATTGCGATTTGATCTGTGACTGCATCGAAGTTGCTGCACTGTTAATCGATTGGGCAGCCTCGGTGCCGGTCTCATATACGGAAACACGATTCGTGTATGAATCCGCTCCACTTGTTGTACCCAAAGTCTGCCATGCAGACCAAAAAGCAGATAACTTCGACTTCATCCCCGTGCTATCTGAATCATTGTAAACCGTTTCAACCTTACTATAGTTGGTTTGACGGGCATCATAATAGCTCTGATTGGAATTTTCGGACCAGTATTGCTTATCTGCGTAGACATCACGGGCTCTTGTTATCGAAAGCGCGTCTACCCCTGTCCCAACTTGAGAATTTCCATAAAGACTTGATACAACTTCTGAATCTGACGCTCCTAGATTGACGCTTTGGCGCGAATATCCCGTAGCATTGGCATTTGTTATATTATGACCAATGGTATTCAAAGAAAGCTGATTTGCGCTCAATCCTTTTACCATGGTATTGAGTCCTGAAAAAGTCGATCCCATCTTGTTTCTCACCCATTTCCCTATATTTTCTGATCAAACATCTTTTTATTGCTTAAGACCGATGCTGACGAAGTATCGCCTTGGCGGGCATAAATATTATCATTTGTCGTCTGTGCCATCACATTGACGCTGAAGTCAATGAATTCGACGTATTTTTGTAAGATCACTGTATTTTGCTCGGTTTGGTCCTTAAGCAGCAAAACTGCTTTTTGCAAGCGATCAGCTAAGTTTTCAACAAGTTCTATCTGGGGAGCTGCGCTTTCATCGGCAACAAATGCCGCCAAATCCGCACAGTTTTTTTGATTGAAAACCCTTTGTTTCTGCCTTTCAAGAACGCTGATCTTACCGATATATTCTTCTTCTTTAACGATGATCGCGGCGGTCTCTGCTCTTTTCTTCGCCAAAAGGTATTCCCTGTGCTTTGGCTCAAGCTTCAATAGTTCCTGACATAAAACAAGCTGTGCCCGTAAAATCCTTATCAGTTCTTCCATTATGGCTCCCCTCTAAGCTTCGAAATCAAATTTTTTACTTTTAGAAAACTGTTCGTTGCCAGTTGCGCCATAAACCGGGCTTGCTTTCGTTCCACCTATAATGTTCAAATGATATTCAACCGCGTTCAAGGCCGCTGAAATCAAAAACTTATTCGCTTCGCTGGCTTCTGTATTTTTCTGAACGATCCGGCTGAGCCGCCCATTACAGTCTTTAAGCTCTGCTGCCAGCTGCGGCGGACAAACACGATAAAGGTCCGTCATCTTGGTAGCAGAGCTTATATTGCCACAGTCAAAAGAAAGTTTTTTCAAAACAGCTTGCCGTGCTTCTTCGCTTTTCGTAATCGAAGCTACGACGATCTGCTCTTCTTTTAGGACGGCTTCTAGCGATTTGAAGTCGACTGCAATGAGTATTGCACGTTTCTTTTGGCCCAATACAAGCAGTCGCTCATACTCATCGATTAAAATATTTATCGCCTTTATCAATTGCTGCCACATAGAATTCGTTCCTTCCTATTTAGAACCGTATATTCAAGATTTTGCCGGCTACTGCCTGCGAATCCACTTGGTATTGTCCAGCATTGACCTGTGCCGAATAGTCATTGACTTTATCCGCTCTGACATCCGACATAGCTCTAGCTTTTTGCAGCATCTGGCTAAAAGACTGCGCTTCTGTCGACAAAACCATTTCATCTTTTTGGTCAACATTGATGGATTTTTTTACTGAATTTTGATTTGTCAAGCTCGCTTTTGCGTAAACACTGCTGATTGCCTGCACTCTGTTGTCTATTTGCATACTTATCACCCGCCTCTTTTTGGGCTTTCTATTTGCTTATTTTATCGAAAAAAAAAGCAAGAACCTTAATTCTCGCTTTTTTGGCATTTCACGTATTTTTTATTGTTTTTCAGCAAATATCTCTCGATTGCGTAATATTTTGACTGTAACCAATGAATATTACGCCATTTTTACATATTATTGGTGTACATACCACGGCTGTCGCGTTTTTTACCTGGATCTTCTTTTTTCGGTTCACGCTTCTTTTCATTATCCTGGACCTGCTTGAGTATATTGGTGCTGCATTTATCACACAAACGCCCTTTGACAATAAGATCTCCACAGGATTCGCATGGATATGAGATTTGGATATCACTGACGAAGCGGTTGTTGCGGATCATGCGATAGATGATTTTTTCTTTGATGCCTGTTTCTTCATGGATTTCCCGGACGGATGTTCCCGGGTGATCTCGGACAAAGTTCGCCACGATGGCTTCATTTTCTTCTTCTTTATGATAGCAGTCCCGGCACATCCCCAATCCGCTGTCTGCATATAACTTCCCGCAATCCGGGCAATTCCCAATCTTATTCATAGCTATCTCTCCTCTATTTAGAGCTCCGCCAGGCGGGTTTATTTTTAAAGTTTCTTTATATTCTCATTATATAAGATTCCACTGCATTCTACAATCCATACAAAAAATTATTCTACAGCAAGCTACTGACTGTCACTAGCCAGGACAAGCCCTTCTACTTTTGCTGCACCTGCTTTTTTTAGCACGATTGCGCAGGCCTCCATCGTCGCGCCCGTTGTGAATATATCGTCGACCAGAAGAATGCGTCGTCCTTTTAAATCGACCATCGGCTTCACGCTAAAAGCATTTTTCATATTACGCTGTCGCTCCTTGGCATCAAGCTCATATTGCGGCAAGGTCTCTTTGCTTCTCACTAACGCCTCTAACCACAAAAATCCATGCTGCATTGCCCATGGATGAAATATTTTCTCGCTCTGATTAAATCCCCGCACGCGTTCCTTCCCCGGAAACAGCGGTACAGGAATAACATAATCGAGCGAGCCGAAGCTAGAACTATCGATGGAGGCATTCAAAAAAGTCTGCATATACTTGATTGTCGCCAGCTTTTTTTGATATTTGAGCTGCTGAATCAATTTTTTCATGCCCCCGCGATAGCGGCCTGCGGCCTGCACTTTAGCCAGATACTGCCATGATGTGCCACGAACAGGAAGCAAGTGGCATCTAGCTGCTTTTTCAAGACAAACCGGACACCAATCTCCGCTATGATCACAATACTGTCCACACCCCGGACAATGTGGTGGATACAAAAAATCCATACAAGCCTCATAGATTTGCCTCAGCATCAAAATGCCTCCCTGCTCTTATTCGCCCAAGCTTTGACTAAGGCGCTCCGCCAGGAGTGTATACCTTTTCTTGGTCCTGTCATTGGCAATGGCTGTGTTCAAAGCCGCCTTGGTTCCGAGCAGAATCACTCGCTTACGTGCCCTCGTCACCGCGGTATATAAGAGGTTCCGTTGTAGCATTACATGGTGCCCAGGAATCAATGGCAACACCACGACAGGATACTCGCTCCCCTGGCTTTTATGTACGCTCATCGCATAGGCAAGCTGCAATTCAGCCAGTTCGTTTTTTTCATAAGCGACATGCTCGTCTCCATAACGCACTGAAAGCTTCGTTTCATCGATCTCTGTAATAAAACCAATATCGCCATTGAATACATTCTTGGTATAGTTATTGCGTGTTTGCATGACCTTATCGCCCTGACGAAATAAATTTACATTGCTGCTGCATTCTTTTTTATCAGCAGCCGTTGGATTGAGCGAAGCCTGCAATAATCGATTGAGATTTTCCACGCCGCAATCAAGTCTATGCATCGGCGAGAGGACCTGTACATCGTCCATTACCGAAAACCCCTCTGCCGGAAGTTCTGTCATGCATATGTCGACGATGGAACGAGCGACCATGGAACTATCCTCGATTTCTCTTAACTGAAAATCCGTACCGGCTGAATAGTCGGGCAATCGCCCGGCATTTATCGCATGGGCATTCATTACAATCGTGCTTTCACCGCTTTGACGGAAGACTTCGGTCAAGCGAACACTTGGGATGACTCCCGCTCTCAAGATATCTTTCAGCACCGCCCCCGGTCCCACAGCGGGTAGTTGGTCGACATCACCGACCAATATGACACGGCAGCCGTCGGGGACTGCATTCAAGAAGTATTGCATGAGTACGATATCCATCATCGAAACTTCATCCAATATGATGACATCCGCCTCTAAAGGATCGTCACTGTCTCTGGCAAAAAGGTGCTCGCCGTCACTTCTGCCGCCAGTGGCTTCGAGCATGCGATGAACTGTCAAAGCTTTTCTGCCGGTAGCTTCACTGAGTCGTTTCGCCGCACGCCCCGTAGGTGCGCCCAGCCTTATCTGTAGTCCTTGCTGCTCAAGAACAGCAATAACTCCTTTGATAACGGTCGTTTTCCCCGTTCCCGGTCCCCCAGTCAAAACCAAGATGCCAAACTGCAGTGCCGCTTCAATAGCTTCACGCTGCTTATCGGCAAGATAGATTCCATTACTGTCTTCCCATTCCTTTGCCAATAGAGCCGCATCGTCGACTGCAAGCTTCTCGATTTGTTTTTGCAGACATAATAATCGCTCTGCCGTCTGTTTTTCTGCTTGATAAAGATAGGGAGGATAAACGAGCATCGTCGCCCCGACATGTTCCGTACAAAGGCGTTGACGTCGCAGCTGCTTTTGCAGCACTTCAGAAATTTCCTGTCCCTGCACCATGAGGAGCCTTGCGGTACGTTCAATCAAGGCTCTCTCCGGCACGCAGCAATGCCCTGACTGGGCAATCTGCAACAATGCATAGTCGATACCAGCGGCGATGCGATTGTCGTCACTGCGATCGACACCGAGCTTTCCAGCAATCTGGTCGGCAGTCGTAAAGCCGATTCCATCGATGTCTCTAGCCAGGCGATATGGGTCTTCGCCTAAAATATCAATAGAAGCTGAGCTGTATTTAGCGAAGATCTTGCCGGCATAAGCACCGGAAATCCCATGGCTTTCAAGCCACAACATGATTTCGCGAAGCTCTGATTGCTTGCTATACGATTCATAGATTTTCTGGGCTTTTTTGGCTCCGATGCCTTCGATTTGCTTTAGCCGTCCCGGATGATTCTCAATGATGGTCAATGTGTCCCCGCCAAATTCGGCAACAAGTCGTTTTGCCATAGCTGGGCCAACGCCTTCAATCGCTCCAGAGGCCAAGAATCGCTCGATGCCCGCCAGACTCGTAGGTGCCGCGACCATCATGGTCTGCACCTTGAATTGATCACCAAATCGCGGATGAACGATCCATTCACCCTTGAGCGTCAGCTGCTGTCCGACAAGCGGCGCTGCGGCATTGGCCGTGACATTGATGAGCGAGTGCTGACGATCCGGTCTTAATTTAAAAACGGTAAAACGCCCATCATCGCTGGCAAATATTATATTTTCTACAGTACCTTCCATTTCTTCCACAATGCCGACCCCCTGAAAACCAATATTCCCGCTTGGTTTTCGTTTCCTTCAATCTATTCCGTGAGCTCTGCCCACACTTCGTACTTATTTTCCAGTTCTTTTTCTTTCTCACTATAAGCCTTGGCTATGGCTTCGCTTTTCTGCGGATCCGCTTGCATAGCCGGATCGTTCATCTGATATTCAAGCCCCTTGAGTTCAGCTTCGATCATTGCGATTTCCGCCTCGCAGCGCTGCGTGAGCTCTGCTTTTTTCGCTTCACTCATGCTCTGACGATTTGGCCGGCGAGAAGTTTTTTCCGACGGTACGCTTTTCTCTTCGGCTGCACGCGGCAACGCGTTTGCCTGCACAAGGCGTTTTTTTTCTTTTTCTGCCTTTTCGGCAGCGAGTTCAGCAAGTTCTTTTTCCACCAAAGCCTTCTTTTCCCGATAATATGAATAGTTTCCCATGTACTCGGTTAACACCCCTGACTCAAGTTCACAGGTACAGTTGGTGACTTTATCGAGAAAATATCGGTCATGCGATACGGTTATAAAAGTTCCCGGAAAAGCCATAAGCGCTTCTTCCACCGCTTCTTTTGCCGGAATATCCAGATGGTTCGTCGGTTCATCGAGAACCAGAAAGTTTGCCCCGGTCAGCATCAATTTCAAAAATGCCAGACGGGATTTCTCGCCGCCACTCAATCCACCGATAATCTTGTAGACATCATCACCGACAAACAAAAAGGCTCCAAGATAACGCCTCGCCTGTTCTTCACTGATGCCATACTCATAGACGAGCTCATCCATCAGCGAATTCCCCTCGTTGAGCCCCTCATGCTGCTGAGAATAGTAGCCAACCTTGACGCGGCTGCCAAGCTTGACTCTGCCCGTAGGGGATTCTAGTTCACCGATCAAAAGCCGCAGCAATGTGGTTTTGCCGGCACCGTTGGGCCCGACGATTGCAACCCCATCACCATTTCTGACGAGTAAGGACAGGTTCTTGAATATCTCGTTTTGCCCAAAGCTCATGGAAACTTCTTCAAGTTCAGCCACTCTTTGCGCACACTCAGGTGGTGCATTGAACGAGAAATAATTAAAGCCGACACTGTTTGGCGGCAAGAGAATACGATCGAGCCGATTGAGCTGTTTCTCTCTGCCTCTTGCCTGCTTTGATTTAATCCCGGCTTTATATTTTCGTATATATTCTTCCGTTTTTTTGATGTGAAGCTGCTGTTTTTCATAAGCAGATTCTAGCGACGCCCTACGATCGTCCTTCACGCGCAGAAAAGTCGTATAGTTCCCCTCATAATTGACAACGGTCTTATTCTCGATTTCTAAAATACGATTTGTTACCCGATCCAGGAAAAATCGGTCATGAGAAATCAACAAAATTCCACCGCGATAGTTTTGTAAAAAGGACTCAAGCCACTCAATCATGCCAATATCCAAATGATTGGTCGGTTCATCCAAAAACAAGAAATCCGGCTCGCGCAAAAGTGCCTTTGCCAGACAGATCCGCGTACGCTGACCGCCCGAAAAATGCAGGACATCCTTGGCAAAATCTTCTTCCGTAAAACCCAGACCATAGGCTACGCGGCGCAAATGGCTTTCATAGTCATAACCGCCAAGCCGTTCAAATCGATCGACGACCTTTGCATAAAGCTGCATTTTTTCTTCGAGCAAACCCTCATCTTGTTCTTCACCGATCTGAGCTTCCAATTCTTTTTTTTGCTGCCCGAGCTCAATGATATCGGAAAAAGCCGTTTTGAGCTCATCATAAAGAGACCCCGCTACGAACTTGCCTTCCTGCTCAACATAACCAACCGTATCGGCTGCATCGAGCTGGATAGTTCCCGTATCATATTCAGCAAGGCCCATGAGACACCTCATCAACGTCGTCTTGCCTGCGCCATTGGCCCCGACAAAACCCACTTTATCGCCCTGTGCCACTTCAAAACTGACATTATGAAAAAGTTCTTCTATACCAAACGATTTGCCGAGATCGGCAACACGTAAAATCCCCAAAAAATTCACCTCAAAGTATTGCATAATTGTTTTTATTTTAACACAAAGAACATGTATTCGTCATCTTTATTTGCAGATGCTCGCCAAACGCAAAAAGTACCCTGAACAAGAACATTCCTGTCAGGATACTTTTTGTTATTTTTGATAGTCACGCCCAATGATGACGACCGCTTGGCCACCATCACCGCCGGACATAATCGTACACGGAAACGGCATTCCGTAGAACATTCCTGTTTCACTTTGCGCAGCAGTAATGGTCGTATGCTGCATCGACGAAGAACGTCCCGTCTCGACGCTTGAAATCTTAAAGCCTTGCTGCATCAATGTATCCGCCAGCTTTGCTCCTGCACCATTGATCCCGCTCGAATTTATAACGAGAACCGTGATGTCTGAACGATTCTTTGCTGCGGTTTTCTTGTCTTTTGGACTTTCCGATTTTTTCTCCTCCGCCAAAACCTTCGCATCTTTAGGAATCGCCTGCGTCAGTTCTGCGGCAAGTGCATCAGCATCTGCTTGCATCTTATCATCGAATGTGAGACCAAGTTTACTTGCCATCAACTGCCTTAGCTCCTTGACATTTGGCAGCCAATAACTAATATCTTGCAAATATGCGGGAGTCCCCTCCACCATATTCGTATCGATCCCATTGTTTTTTATCGCCGGCAATTCTTTTGCCAAGGCTAGCATTTCACTGATTGGCATATCCGTCTCAACCGATGAGTTGACTTCCTTGATGATTTCCGGCAGCTTCGTGATAATCGACGGTGTAATGAGTTTTGCCAAAACAGCCTTCATGAATTTTTGCTGGCGACCGATTCTTCCGATGTCGCCCTCGCCATCACGGTAACGAACATAATTGATGGCTTTTTTTCCATCCATGTGCTGCTCACCAGGTTGAAAATCAATGACAAGCCCGCCATCATCATCCCATGGATCTTCATAATACATGCGTTTTTCAACATCGACATCGATGCCCCCGACCAAATCGATCAATCGCTCAAAGGTATGGATATCAATCAAAACGTAATATTTCATTTCCGTTCCCAATAAATTCTCCACAGTGCTTTTCGTCAATTTATGCCCGCCATAAGCATACGCGGCATTTATTTTATCGAAGCCATAGCCATCGATTTTGACTCTAGTATCTCTCGGTACTGACAAAAGAGACGCTTTGTCCGTAGCTTGGTCGATCGTCGCCACCATCAAAGTATCACTGCGACCAACATCATCGACTCTGCGATCAACACCCATGATCATGATATTCATTTTATTTTTTACAGCAAACATCCCCGACTGCCCTGGATCAACCTGATCATGAGCAACTATGTACTTCGCCGCTGCAACTACCGAAAAAACGGCCAACAAAATGACCGTTAAAATAATCAATCGTTTATAGCTTCGCCGTTTCCGGCGTTCTTTACGCATTCCCCGCAATTAAATATCTCCTTCATCCATTAAAATCCACTCATTGGAACTTTAACAGTATAGCAAAAAAAGCAGTGTTTTTCAACAAGGGGATTCCTTCGATTTCCCAACTAAAGTCCTTAAAATATAATTGGGCATAAATGTCCCTCTTTTTATGTTATAATTATGTTATTTACAGCATTGTACTTCACATTTGTCCCGTCTCAAAACACATAAAATCTTATCAAGCAGGAGTATACATATGATACATCTATCCTTAAAAAAATTGCGACCGGGAATGATTACCGGCCAAGGTATCTATAACTCAAATGGCTCTTTTCTTCTGAGTCGTGGGACCCGCTTAAGTGAGCAATACATCAAACGTTTACAAAATTTGCAAATTTCTTCTTTAATGGTCACCTCATGGAATGAAAACCTCAACCTCTTACCACCTGAAGACATTCTCCAGGAAAAGACGCGAATAAAAGCAATTTCCGATGTTTGTCAGGTCTTTGAGGAACTGTATGCTTCGGATCATCTAAATATCGATTTACTCCACAATACTGCTGAATCGATTATTTTTGACCTCATTTCCAATCGCAGCAATCTTTCACAAATCACCGATGTCAGGCTGCATGACAGCTACACCTTTTCTCATTCAGTCAATGTTGCTGTCCTCACTGCAATGATCGGTTCTTTTTGCCGTTACTCAAAACAAAATCTGCTCGACCTCACCTTAGGAGCTTTGATGCACGACATCGGCAAAATTTCGGTACCTGAACACATTTTACAAAAACCATATCCCCTTAATAAAGAAGAAAACCTCATCATTCGCAAACACCCAGAGGCCGGCTTCCATAAATTGAAGCAAGCCAAGAACTTTTCTGAAAATGTGTTGTCCGTCGTAGCCCAGCACCATGAACGCTGTGATGGCAGCGGCTATCCAGGGCACTTCCGTGAAAAGGACATACATCGCTTTGCCCGCATTGTCGCCATAGCAGATGTATACGATGCCCTTACAAGCAACCGCCCCTACAAAAGAGCTTATCGCCCAGACGTTGCCTATAAAATCATGACGAAATGCTCACCCGGTGAATTTGATCCAGAATTATTGTCACTCTTTTTTGCCAATGTAGCCGTTTATCCCATTGGCACAATTCTAAAAACCACTTTAGGCTACGGCATTGTCAAAGAAGTAGAATTCGGACATTCTCTCACCCCTATCGTCAGCATTTTCACCGACACACAAAACAATCCTGTCGGGAAACCTTCCATCGTCAACTTAAAGGAATTCCACGAAAACCCTATAGAATTCGTTCTCGATGACCGCGAAATCCTCAATTTCATCACACTCCGCGGGATAGACCCTGCCATCTATCTCACCGATGAACAGACAAGCACAGTTGAAATGAACTCTTCTGAAAAAAGAACTAAGTAAAAATCAGACCACTTTCTACTAACGAAAGTGGTCTGATTTTATTTGCTTTATAGAAATTATATACGGATAAAATTTTCACAAATTCAATGTCTCTTCAATAAAATTCATTTCCGAGCTCAAAATACGATATGGCGCGTATTCTTGATATGCATCAGGATGGCTCACGACAATAATTTGTACGTCTTTACCCAAAGTACTTCTTCCCAAATAAGCATCCAAAGCTGCCAGTTTAGGACCATATTCTGTTTTCAAAGCAATACAGCCCTCATGTTTAAATTTTTTTGCCACTAAATAGCACATAGTCATCAACCACCTTATCAAATTCAGTCTTATTTTTTATATTTCCGTGTTCATACTGTTCCCTTAAGAATTTCCCCAATAACAAATCTTCTGTTTGTTTATAAATGGTGCTATGCAACCAATCATTCAATTTCCGATCAGCATTTGTGTTAATCTGAATTTCTATTGGATAGTGATATTTTGATTCTTGATAATATAAATGAATTCCTCGATAACCATCATCTTCAACTTTTCCATTTCTCAAATCTGCTATTTCACTAAAAATTAAATGCAATTTCAAATATTCATCAATAACAGCATAATCATTAACGACAACTCTTATCCCCAACAAATCATTATATACCTTGAACACCTCTCTATTGGGAAAATATCTTTTATATTTTAGCTGACTAGAACTAACCGACTTTATTCGATGTTCTAACTGTAAATCAATATGACTTAATATTTTCAAATAAAATTCACGAACAGAAAAAACCTCTTCAATAATTTCATTTTCATCAAACTTTCGCAGTGTGTTTTTCAAGCTTTTTCCTAAGTTACTCGGATAACTCAATTGCCTTAAGACATCTTCATTTAAATCAGCTAGTGTCCGAATCGTAAAATTCGTCATAATTATTTCTCCTAATAAACACCTTATTTTTTAAGTAAAAGATAAGGTCTATTATATCATACAAATTTATTTTTTAACAAAAATAAGAGGATCGGACATTTTTTAATGCAAGCAGTAATTGGGATTTTCCTTACGGCTTTGAGCTGATCGATGGCCATCCCTTCATACGCCAGCGAAATTCCTACAAGTAAAGCGTGCGCACACCTTCTTTGGATGAAATCCATTGGAATCAGCCGCTTTCCAAACGTTTGTATAGAAGGAGGAACCCGTCGTCTTCCCAAAGAAGCGCTTTTCAGCGACCTTTTCTGCGCCCGCTGAAAAAACCAACCTCCTTGCTTTTTCTGTATTCAACTGCCTAAAAAATGCAGTATAATAACATGGTATCAAATCCTATCAAAAAAATCACATAACACAGGAGATGACCTTTCATGTCTTATTGGTTAGACTTACATATGCATTCAAGTTTTAGCAACGATGGCGAAATCACGCCCAGCGAACTCATGCAAAAGTGCGCGAAAGCGAACTTAAAAACAGTAGCCCTCTCAGATCACAACTCCATTGAAGGAATTGAGGAAGCCCGCCTAGCAGCAAAAAAACTCAATCTCCAATTTATCCCGGCAATAGAGCTTGACTGCCAATTCAACGGAAAAAATCTGCATGTATTAGGCTATGGAATCGATGACAAAGACCCTATATTTAAGGAAATACAGGAAAAAGTAAGCCAGGATTACCTAAACGTTTCCAAACAGCGCATTGAAAATATACGAAAACTTGGCTTCATCGTCAATGACGATAAAATCTATTCTCTGACAAAAACAGGAATTATCATGTCTTCGATGCTGGCTGAAGCGATACTCACCGATCCCTCAAATGATGATAATCCCTTACTCACCCCTTACCGCCCAGGACAAAGCCGCAGTGACAACCCTTTCGTAAATTTCGCCTGGGATTTTTGCGTACAGGGTAAAAAAGCCTATGCACCAATCGAATTCATGCCAATCAGCCAAGCAATCGAAATCATTCACAAAACAGGCGGCTGTGCCGTATGGGCCCATCCTGGAGCTAATATCGGCTGTGATGAAGCACTCGCCGACGCCATCTGCCAAAGCGGCATCGATGGCATTGAAGTATACAGCAACTACCATAAGGAAGACACGCGCCGCTTCTATCTAGAAAAGACTTCAAAATTCAATCTGATCCCCACGATTGGCAGCGACTTTCACGGCAAAGCAAAACCAGCCATTCACTTAGGAGAAATATCGGCTGACAATGAAGAATCTATCCTCAAAGCTCTGCTTGACGCACAGAAGAAATATCAATAACGATTCAAACACTCCGTTTACAAAGCACAAAAGTGAGGCCTCGCCTCACTTTTTTTCATAAAAAAAGATCTTTAGAGAATATCTCCAAAGATCTAATCATTTTAAACTGGCGGAGTGGGAGAGGTTCGAACTCTCGCACGCTTACACGTCTAACGATTTAGCAAACCGTCCTCTTCAGCCACTTGAGTACCACTCCAGTATGGCGGAGAGGGTGGGATTCGAACCCACGGTTCCTTGCAGAATCACTGGTTTTCAAGACCAGCTCCTTAAACCACTCGGACACCTCTCCTTAACGTACTTTAACAGTATAACAAAAATACCTTTTATTTGTCAAATACCTTTTTAAAAATATTGACTATTTTCCTATCAAGGAGTAGTATTTTAATATAAACAGATGAAAAACAAAAGGTCGGTGAGGAAAATGGATGCAGACCACCCTAGTTCGCGGTCTAAGTTGAAAATAAAAAAATATCGGGGAATATCGCCATTTTTCTCAAATAAAAACCTTTTTTGTGCTAAATGACGCCTTCCCTTTTGTGAGGAGTCGTTATTTACATGTTAAAAATTTATAAATCCTTAGAGAGTGGACCTTTACTCGAGCTGAATCTCAAAACGCTGGAAAAAGGAGCTTGGATCAACATTATCGATCCGACACCATATGAACTGAAAGTCGTGAGCAATCTGACTGAAGTTGAACCGGATTTTTTGCGTTCTGCACTTGATGATGAAGAACGTTCCCATATTGATATCGAAGATAATTCCGTGATGATACTGACCAATGTGCCGGTAATGCGAAACAGCGAAAGCTACGACACCCTGCCGCTGGCTATCATCATCACCAAAGAATACATCATTACGGTTTGCTTAGAGGAAACGCCTGTCATTTCCGAGTTCAATGAAAATACCTCGCGGTTATTCCGCACATTTAAGAAAACCCGGTTTTTGTTTCAAATCCTCTATAAGTCTGCGACCTTTTATCTACGCTACTTGCGGCAGATGAGCAAACTTTCCGAAGAAATTGAACTGAAGCTGCGCTCTTCTATGAAGAACAAGGAAATCCTGCGGCTTCTGGAGCTGCAAAAAGGCCTGACTTATTTCAATGCCGCCTTGCGTTCTAATGGCGCTGTGCTCGACAAACTCCTCAGGCTTCGTTCCAACCACAGCGTCCAGCCGATTCTCAAGATGTATGAAGAAGATGAAGATTTACTTGAAGACGTCATCATCGAAAACAAACAGGCTCGTGAAATGGTTGAAATGTATAGCAAAATCTTGGCAAGGCTTGCCGATACGTTCTCTTCGATTATTTCCAACAATTTGAATCTAGTCATGAAATTTTTGGCGACGATGACGATCATCCTTGCCATCCCGACGGTTGTTTCGAGTTTTTTTGGCATGAATGTACCCGTACCGTTTGCCAACGAACCTCTTGCCTTTCTCTATGTGTCCATCATCGCCATTGCCATCGCCTTGCTTTGCGGCTTTGTCCTCTGGCGTAAAAATATGTTTTAAAGCAGGTGAAATTATGAGTGTTATGGCCCAAGCAAAATTGAAAGCCGGCATTATTTACGGCGACAGCCTCAATCAAGAATACGTCTACATGCCGGGCAGTGAAATCGGCGTCGAAGATCCGCTTTGCGTCTTTGAGCGTCCCGGCAGCCGACAAGATATCAGTGTAACGGAAGCGCTGGTCTTGATTCGCCGCCTGAGCCTAAAACCAGCCAAACATCCTCGCCTTGGCACATCCTCTTGTTGATTTTTAAAAGGAGCTGATTGTATGCGCAGTGTTTCATCTTCCAGTTTTTTAAAAGAATTCACACTCTATGCCAATGAAGCCCACGATACGGGCGAAACCTTCGTCATCCAACGCGGCAACGAAAAAAACATGGTCTTGTTGTCGCTTGAAAGCTACAATGAATTGCAAAAAAAACTCTTTACGCTTAGAAAAGAACATACGAAATAGAAAACGCCTTTAATCGTTACTTCTCCGTAACGGTTAAAGGCGTTTTTTTGCATTGCTGCTATTGGTATTTTCAACATAAATACAGTTGGCGAGTTTTCACTGACCATACTGAAATTTTGCATAAATAAGCCAATCTTTATCAATATCATAACCAAAAGAAACGATAGATTAAAAAGTTTTTATGGTTATAACCGAAATACTTTTTTATCAATTGCAAAAAAATTATTTCTGCTTTCTTTACTCACCTACATGGCGACGAGTTCGCCGCTGTGAAACAAATATATATATCGTTCTTTGATCGGCTGGCGAAGAATCGCAGCCGCAGCTTCGCTATAGAGATCGATTTGCAATTTGTATTTCGCCGCAATGAGTTCATGGTCTGTTTCTCTATCCGTCTTATAATCGACCAATACCATGCCATCTGCCTCATCAAACAAAAGATCGATGATCCCCTGAATGAAGATCTGCTCTTTCTCATCGGAAACTTCCGGATAGAAGCGTTTTGCTTGCAGCATCCGGCTAAAAGCCATCTCCCGGCGAATTTTTGCCGAGTGCAGCACTCTCTTGCCCAAAGATGAAGTAAAGAACCTGCCGATTCCCTGAAGATTGGCGGCCTTAGCTTCCGGCGCCAAAATGATCTCGCGAGCCACGAAGTCTTCTAGCTGCCCTTTTAAGCCTGACAACGTCAAATCCCCTCGTAAGTCGATATGCTGCATGATGCAATGCATAAGCGTTCCGTATTCGTTGCCGTTGAGACCTGTTTTTTCTTGGACGAATCGCGGTCGTTTACTGATTGCCGGTTCTGCAAAAAGCTCGGCACTGCCATCGGCGATATCGAACCTTCGCTTCGCTTCGGTAACAGACAGCTTGGCGGCAACTGTTTCAGTTCCCGTCGAAGCATACTTCCAGTTCAGGCGATTTTCCACCCAATCCTTATCCGGAGTCTCCGGCAGCATTTCGCCTTGCTTTATCTTAAGCAAAAAATCCTCACTTTGTAAAGTTTCCATTTTATTTTCTTTGATTGCATAGGCCGGAAGGATCTGCACCTGCCAATGCGAGCTGTCTTCGTAATTTACCGGACAACGCTGCTGAGGCGTTTGTGCATAGTCGCGCAAAGCCTGACCATCTTCATGGCGGGCTGCTGCCGGACCAATCCAATCGAGATAGGATTTGGCATCGGCAATCATATAATCTGGCAGCAAAACGGAAGCGGATCCAAGCTGACGGCACCAAGCAAGAGCTCGATCTTCTAGTTTCTTGCTAGAGCCTACGAGAATCAATTTTTCTCTAGCTCTTGTCAAGGCGACATATAGGACGCGCAGCTCTTCGGCTTTGCTCTCTCTTTCTAGCTGACAAGCTATAGACTGTCTGGCAAAGGTTGGGTATCTCAAGGATAATTCATCATCGATCTTATAGGGACCCAAACCATATTTTTTGTGCAAGAGCAAGACTTCTCGCGTATCGAGCAAGTTGAAATTCTTCCCGAGGTCTGCCACGATGACAACCGGAAACTCGAGCCCCTTGCTCTTATGAACACTCATGACTCTGACGACATCTTCGCTTTCACCTAAAGTCCGGGCTGCTGACAAATCAGTTCCCATGTTCTGCATTTTTTCAACAAAGCGCAAAAAGCGGAACAAACCGCGGAAATTCGTTTGCTCATATTCTCCGGCACGGTCATAAAGCATGCGAAGATTTGCCTGCCGCAAAAGACCGCCTGGCGTACCTCCGATATAGTCGTAATAGCCAGTATCGCGAAAAAGCTGCCATATGAGCTCTGGTACACTGACCCGCCGGGCAAGATTTCTCCATTGGCTGAGTTCTTTTAAAAACAGCATGATTTTATCTTTAAGCTCAACTGCCACTTCAGCCGCTGGGGCAGTCGACGCAAATAACGCAGCCATCAAGTCCCCTTCTGCTGTCAACAAACGAATTTGTGCAAGCTCTCCCGCCGTAAACCGACCTATTGGCGAAAATAAAACCGCAGCCAATGGAATGTCCTGGCGAGGATTGTCGATGATTTGCAGTAAGGCCAGCATGATTTGTATTTCTGTTTCTTGGAAATAGCCTGCATCTACGGCAGCATAAGCCGGTATATTATTGATTCGAAGAACTTCTAATAATACGTTTGCTTTGCCTTTGACCGAACGCAGCAATATTACGATATCACGCCAGGCCAGGGCGCGATAGGATTTGGTTTCCTTATCGAATACCTGGTAACCATCTTGCATGAGCCGATTGATACGCCCAGCAATATAATGTGCTTCGAGGGAAAATCCCGTGATTTCTTCATCCTCGGTCTCTGGCGTTGCCGTTTCTGCCGAGGATTCCTCAGCTGCCTTTTGGTCTCGGTCTATGATGGTGAGCTCGATTGGTTCGGCAAGTGTCTTGCCTTCAGCTGCCGGATAGTCCGGCCCGGCATGCAGCTCTTCCGCATCACCATAGGGAAGCTCAGCAACATTTTCCGACATGACCTGGGCAAAAACATAGTTGATTGCCGCGAGGATCTGCGGACGACTGCGAAAATTCTGAGCTAAATCGATACGTTCATAGCTGGAGCCAAGCTCTGGATAGTCATGGTATTTCCGCAAGAACAATTCCGGTTCAGCGAGGCGGAAACGATATATACTCTGCTTTACATCTCCCACTAAGAAAAGATTTCCCCTATCATCGCGGGAAACAAGCGTCAAGATAGCTTCCTGCACTCCATTGGTATCCTGGTATTCATCGACCATAACCTCTTTGTACTTGTGCTGCAAAGCGATTGCGGTCGCCGATGGTTCAAGACTTACCCCCGCATCAGGTTCAAGCAAAACTTTTAAAGCAAAATGTTCAAGATCATTGAAATCGACCAGTGTTTTTTCCTGCTTTGCTTTAGAAAATGCTAGGGCGAATTCCAACACAAGATCGCAAATCATCGCCATTATATCTTTTTGGCTGCGGATATCTGCTAAAAGCTGTTCTTCCTCGACCATGAAATACGATTCTTTTAACGATTTGATCCGATCTTTTATCTTTTGGCGCTTTGCGGTAAAAATAGCTTTGATCTCTTCATCGGTCCCCTTAGGTGTTCGCATCGTTGCAAATTTCGCACCGTAGACTGCCGTACGTAAATCCGCCCAAGGAGCTTCGAATTCACTCTCTATTTCTGCCAAAAGCTCGCGATCTGCCTGAATATAAGGTTCATAGAATTCAGCCCCAAGAAGCTGCGCCGTTTGCTGCATATCATCGCAGTCAGCCATGCAGGCAGCTAAAGAAATCGACAGTTCTTTTTTTACCGGCTCCATCCATTTAGTCTCCATCAGTGTCTGACCTGGCGACAAATCAAAATCTTTCGAAAGAGCCATTAGCCACTCTTTTGGAAACGCCTGGCTGCGTGAATATTCGTAGAGTTTCAATACGATTTCATACAGACCATCATCACTTCTGTCATTGCCGTAGCAATCAACGAAATGAAGGAACTCTTCTTCTGCTTTTTCATATTTTTCCTCAAATAGATTTTCTAAGACATCGCGTTTCAATAAGTCCATTTCCTGCTGACTGCCTAACCGAAACTGCGGGTCGAGATCGAGCTGATGAAAGTTTTGCCGAATCAGTGTCTGGCAAAAAGAATGCATCGTCGAAATCGAGGCGGCATTGAGAAGCACCAGCTGCCTTTGTAAATGCTGTGAACTCGGATCTTTGGCCAAAGCCTTCTGTATTGCCTGCTCGACTCGCTCTCGCATCTCAGCTGCTGCGGCGCTGGTAAACGTCATGACAAGGATCTCATCGACGTCGCACTGTCCTTCGATAAGCCGCCGAATGATGCGCTCTACAAGAACAGCTGTCTTACCGCTGCCGGCCGCTGCCGCTACCAACAAATTTTTATCATACGTCGTGATCGCTTTTACTTGTGCGTCGGACCAGGGCATGGGCCCACCTCCTCAATAATGTTTTGCATCAATGCAGCATCCTTTATTTTATTCAATTGCCTATGTTCATTGCCCGGAATCATTTGGTCAAATTGACAGACACTCTGATAAGCACAATACGTGCAAGCGTCCTGTTGTGCGTCCATTCGGTATGGCCTGGCGGCGATGTTGCCACTTAAGATCTCTTGGCCTGTAGATGCGAGCATTTGATCGATATATGAAAGCAAAACCGCGAATTCTTCCTGCGTCTTGACCTGCCCTCGAGCCCCCGCGTGGATTTCCCCATCGTTTTTCAATACCACTTTGATGAAATTGACAGTGGAGTCGATCTGTCGAATGATTTCCGGGTCAGCGACAACCCAGCCCGGCATTTGAAGTTCTTTGTTTACTGCCTGTTCTGCTTCTTTGGCCGTCAATGGATATTTTCCCGTAATGCGCGGGTTCTTTAAGAAATAATACAGCACGCCCGCGGGCAGAGCCGGACGACCAAAGAACTGTGCCGAGGCATTGGCGACGACAAGCATATAGGTCAAAAGCTGCAGTTGAAGACCATAATATACATTGAGCAAATTAAGATATGCGGACCCCGATTTATAATCGATAATCAAAAAATGACCTGTAGCCTCATCAAAATCGATCCGATCGATCTGTCCGATGATTTCCAAGGTGTACCCGTCTGCCAAATCGTAGCAAAGCGGTGGCAAAGCCTGATCACCGCTGCCAAATGATTTTTCCAATCCAACTGGTTGAAACTCGCTTACTCCAGCAAAATCGATCAATCGTTTGACCGCCCGTTCGACCGTCCGCCGGATTCGGCCAGTCAGATGCTGGAACTGCGATGAACTCAATAAAATCTCATTTTGCAGCTTTGGTGCAAGACCATCCACTATTTCCTGGCAGATTACCTTACACTCTGCTGCATCCACATCACTCCAGCTTCGACCTGCCTTTTCCATTCGTTCACCAAAAGCTTTAAGTGATGCATGCAAAAGTGTACCGAGATCCGGTGCTGAAAAACGATATTCGGCTCGTTCTTGTAAAGTCAGTCCATAACGGGCAAAATGCTGGAATGGACAGGCTCTGAACCGTTCAAAACGCGTAACACTGCCGCGTAAGCGTTTCTTTTTGGTATAGAGCTGACGCGCCAGTTCCGTCGGCAATTGATCCGCCCTTGCCGAAGCAAAAAGGCCTTCGGTGATCCTTTTTAAGAAAACCTGCATAGAGGGCTCTTGCTTTGCCCAATTGTACACATCCTGCCAAAACGGGCTCATCGTACCGGCATCGCGATATACTCTTAATGCCGAAGCCAATTTAGCCAAGGTTTGCCGCCCCTCCGCAATGAAAAACTCTTCGCTGCCAGAAAAATCTTCGAGTGGCAGCGATTTGATTTTGGCTGCTGGCACAAGTTCTCGCAAGCGGCGCAATAGGGGTGACGGGCTCAGTCCGCTGCCATCGGCGTCGGCTAAAGGATAAGAGAGCCACAAATAATCTGCCGCCAACGTGAACCCTTTGTATAAGAGATATTTTTCCGCAAAGTTATCTCCGCTGCAACCCGAAGAAATCTCTAAGCCAACTGCAGCCAGCTTTTGCCGATCGGCATCGCTGAGCAACCCCTCCGCTTTAGCCCGGTGCGGCATGATTCCTTCCACTGCGCCGACGATAAATATCGCTTTTAAGTTTGCCAAACTGTTTTGATCAAAATCCGCCAGCGTCACATAATCAAGGCCCGGAGGAATCAAACTGATTTTGAGGCCATCGAGCCCATCGTTGATGATGGCTTCATATTCATCCAAACGCAACTGATCCTCACCCGATGTTTCCACTAATTGATCAAAAAGATCGATGATATCCGCCCAAATTTGTTCGTGCTCTCTTGACTGCGCCAAATCGCCGGCTTCCGCTGCCCGCTTCGCCCATTGTTCAAGGGTCTGGCTCACATTGAGTTCGAGCAAGAGCTCATACAATGCCATTGTTTGTTCACGCACGCACTTAGCTTGCTCAATTTTCTCAGCAAAATGCAGCAAAGGCTGCATGACCTGCCGGCGTATATGATTGATTTCGTCGAGCTGGTCTTTTTTCCGCTGATCAGGCTCTGATTCATCAAGCTCTACCCGCTTATAATACGTCCAATCCTCTTCCATCGTCCAACGTTTGCCCCGAATACCAAATGCCAGTGCATAATTTTCCAAAGAATCGATTTGAGGTCGACTGACCGCAAAAAAATCTGTCTTGAAACAACGGAAAAGCGGTTCATATTTCCAGCCGCGCAAAGCTTCAAGCACCGAACGCAAAAACTCAGCCAAAGGATGATGGATACTCTGCCTTTTTGCATCGCTGAAATAAGGAATCCCGTAATCGCCAAACACAGCCGCAAACACATTTTCATAACTGGCTGCATCGCGAACAACTATGCCAACATCCTGCCAGCGATAGGATTCTTCTCGGCAAAGCCTTAAAATATCTGCAGCCACAGCCTCTGCTTCCAGTCGACGATTGGCAGTCTCGACAATTTGAAGCCCTGAAGCTTCCACAGCCTCGATTGGCTGTGGCAAAAAATGAAAAAGATTTTTCTCGATAACGGCAAGCGATTTTTTTTGAAAACGAATAGGTTCTCCCAGCCGCCTTACACTGCATTCCAGCCCAAGCTCTTTTGCCATATGCACGACCTTGTTATACGTCTGCCACTGCCGATGAAACAACGAGGTTTCCAGTTGATTCTCTGCCGCTGAAACATCCTCGAGGCATAGCGTGATATGAATTTTCCCTGCCTTTTGCAAAAGAGCTTGCAGAATTGCCATCTCCTGCGGATTGAAAAAAACAAAGCCATCGATCCATATTTCTGCATTTTCAAGCATAGAAGCTTCCGGAATCTTTGCGGCAAAGGCATTGAGCATATCTTCTGCATCATTGTATCTTCCCTGCATCTGCTCTTCGACACCCCGGTATACCTTAGAAAAATCACTGAGCTTATCTTTCAGCTCACCTTCGTCCATTTTTTCGATTGCCTCATCGATTTTCCCCACGGATAAGCCATAGCTTTTGAATTCTTCAATCATCTGCGTCATCGAAGCTGAAAAATTACGCTGCCGTGCCGCTCTTCCGAGCACCCGAAATTCACGACCGGTACCAGCCAAGACCTTCGCCAGCAACAAGCGCTTGCCCACCTCCGTGATGCGCGGATAAGCTCCACCGCCGGTTTCCAGTAAAACCTGCCGAGCCAAACGTCTGAAACCGAAAACATAGCTGCGGGAAAATCCGTCAATGTCTTCACTTTGTGCCAGCTGACGTTCAACTTTAAACGTCATATGTTCTGGCAAAATCAGAAAAAGTGCCGGTCCTTCCGGCGACTTCTTCAATTCACTTCGCATAGCCTCCATACAAGCAGCACTCTTTCCTGCCCCCGCTCTGCCCACAATAAATTCTAGCAAACCATTCTACCCCCTTTGCTGTTTATCCCACACAAAATTTCGCTGAGCTGCCCTGTCGGTCTTTCGTGACCTCAAGCCTTGCGTCGATGCGCTCACGCAATTCAGGAACATGCGAAATGATACCGACTAGACGCCCGCCTTTTTGCAGCTCCAGCAAAGCTTTGAGCGCCATATCAAGTGCCTCGGGATCAAGCGTTCCAAAGCCTTCATCGACGAGAATCGTATCTAGATGGATGCCGCCCGCATAGCTTTGCACAACATCAGCCAGACCTAGCGCCAGGCACAAAGATGCCAAAAAAGTTTCTCCGCCAGACAATGTCGCGACGGGACGTGCATAACCTGTGTATTCATCAAAGACTTCCATTTCAAGACCGCCCGCCGCATTTTTGCGCGTGCGCTCATCCGTCGACTGCAATCGATATTGACCGCGACTCATGATTTTAAGCCGCATATTCGACGCATCGATGACATCGAGCAGCAATGATTTGAGGACAAAGCGCTGAAAAGTCATTCCATGTACATTTTTGCCGCCTGCCACTGCTGCCAAAGTCCCAATTGTTCTGTATTTCTTATCGATTTGCTCATTTTTTTCAGCCAATGACTTCAACTGTTCCGCTTTGCTCTTGGCATGTTCAATATCTTTTTTACTGCTTTGCCAACGCGCATAGGCATCATTATACTGAGCACTGGCATCAGCCAGCTTTTGTTCTAATATTAAAATTTCCGGCCGAACAGTGCCAGCAATTGCCTGCTGCGTTTTCATGCTATTTTCTCTTGCTGCCGCATACCGGTCTTCAAATACTTTTATGCGCTCCTTGTATTTATCTCTTTTTTCTGGTGACCATTTAGCCGCTGCTGCATATTCTGCCTCATTGGCAAAGCCGGCAGCTTGGCAGCGTTTGGCAAACTCCTGTTCAGCAAATTCAAGGCGCCTGCGGCTCTGCCCTAGGCTCTCAGCTGCGGATTTATGCTCAGCTTCGACAGCTGCCAACGCCTCTTTTGTCTTTTGCAAATGATTCTGTGCTTCATTGAACGCGTCATACAGCTTTTTTTGCTTGAGGACAGCTGCCTGTTCAGCAAATGCAAGTGCTTCTTGCTGGCGATATTTTTCCGGCAATGCTGCTTTTCTCTCGTTTTCCACGGCTAATGCCGCCTGCCATTTTCCATGAAGCAGCTGCAGTTCTGACGACAGCCTGACAATCGTCTCACCTTGTTCTTTTTCCTTTACCTGTAGAACATCTATATCTTTTGCCAATTGCAAAAGTTTTTCTTCAGCTGCTTGCGCCAATTGATACGCATTGTGTATTTTTTTGCTATGGGCAGCCAAGATTTCTTTGCTTGGCAGCTCAAGCATCGCTGTCTTTTGATCTGCCAATTGTTTTTCTATTGTATTCTTATTCGCCTTTGCCTGTTCATGGGCTCGCTGGCAGCTTTGGCGTTTTACATCCTCCGCCTTGAGCTGTTCTTGTATTTTCTTGATTTCATTTTCAGTCGGCAAGATTTCTGCAGAAACTGCCAGGCTTGGATGCGCCAAGGATCCACAAACAGGGCAAACCTCGCCATCTTTCAATCCAGCAGCCAGTACTGCCGCCTGGCCTTGCATAAAGAGATGCTGCAAGCGCTGCAGATCTATTTGGCATTTTTCATAAGCCGCTTCGGCCTTTTTAAAGCTTTCCAGGCTTTCCATGTACTCACGCCTTGCTGACAAAAGGGAAAGTTCAAGCTTGTCACTTTCCTCGTAAAGGTTTTGCTGTCGTTCGAGTTCTGAAAGCTGCAAGAGGCAAGTATCTTTCAAAGCTGCCTGTTTAAGCAGCTCCTGCTCTATCTCCCGGCTTTTTTGCAGCAGTTGCTGCACGCCAGAAAAATCCTTTTCCAGTTTTTCTTTTTCCTCTAAACAAAGCTTATACGCAGACTCTTGCTCTTTTGCTTTTTTAGTTGCATCGATGAGCTCAACACTTTGGACCATATACGTTTCCAGCTGCATCAGCAAGGTATCTGCCGCTTTTCGCTCCGTTTCTTTTTCTGCTTGCACTGTGGCTGTAAAAGCCGCTTCCTTATGCTGCTGAACCAATTGCTCCTGCCTTTTTTCACAAAGAAACAGCTTATCTGTCATGGCTTTTTCTTCTTCTTTGGCGGTTAGTTTCTGTTTTTCTAAATCTCCCAGACTTGCCGCCTTTTCAGCAGATGCCAGTTCAACTCTAGCCAATTCGACTGTCGGCAGCAGCTCCGTGCACGCAGTTATTTCTTTGGCTCCAGCTTCAGCCGCTAAGAAGCGTTCTTCGAGCAATTTCCCATCAGACAGTGTTTTTTGCGCCATCTGTTGTTTGGCTTGCAGCTGCGCAGCAATCTGCTTTTGGTTTGAGGATTCGATTTGACGCATAGCAATTTTTTCATCCAAAGCAGCATCCGAATCGACCGCGAATTCTTCGTGAATAAATAACTGTTTTTGTCTGTATTCCATTTGCGCAGTTTCGATGTCCTTTGCCTGCGCTTTTAACTGTTCCTCGATCTGACGATAAAATTCCGTTTTGAACAAGGTCTCCATGATCTCTTGACGCTGCGCTGAATTTGCCAAAAGGAGCTGTCTAAATTCGCCTTGCGGCAAGAGCACTACTTGTCTGAACTGGCTGCTCTTAAAACCTAAAAAACGTTCTATCTGCTCGGTCACTTTGGCATAGCCTTGCATCAAAAGCTTTTCCTGGTCAGCCTCTACTTTATAAAGCAAGGCATCTGCGGGACTCAAGGTCAAACCATCGCCGCGTTTTTTCGGTCGCATCTGCTCCGGACTTCGCCAAACGCGATAGACTTCTTGCCCGATAGCAAAGGTAAAGTCCACCTCCGTTGCCTCTGCAGCTTCAGCTTGATTGCTTCGCAGCATCTTCGCTTCGCGTTTTTCTCCGCTGGCATCACCGTACAAGGCAAAACAAATTGCATCTAAAATAGTCGTCTTGCCTGCCCCCGTCGGTCCATGAATCAGAAAGAACGACCGCCCGTTGAGGTTAGCAAAATCCAGCACATTCTTTTTTGTATAAGGACCAAAAGCACTAAAGCTCAATTTCATCGGTTTCATGCTTTTGCCTCCCTCTGTTTAGCTAATAATTCATCTAGATTTTTTTCAAATACCTGTTTTTGTTCAGCAGTAAGCTCTTCATCGGTCATCTGGTGAAAAAAATCCGAAAACAGCTCCATTTCTGATTTGGAACGATAATCCACTTGACTCTGGCGTAAGGTTCCACCACTATGCAAGCTCGTGCGCTCAACCTGCATGAGATTCGGATAGATTTTTTCCAATTGTCCATGCACATCCAAAATCGCTTGCGTATCCAAAAGCTCTACCGACATATAATCCTCCTGCATTGGATAAAGTTCGCGATTGTGAACGATATCGTCAAAATAACCTCGAACATGGCAAACATCTCGCTTTGGCTGCAATTTTATTTTTTCTAAGCTCACTTCACCGCTTCCATCAAGATCGACAATATATATCCCCTTATCTTGACCTGCCTCATCAAAAGAGTATTTCATCAAAGAGCCGGAATAACGGATATTTTCCGCCCCGGCTTGCTGCGGATTATGCAAATGGCCTAGTGCCGTATAGTTAAACGGCTTGAAATGAGCAGCACTGATGTTTGTTGCCCCGCCTACAGACAGCGGTCTCTCCGAATCGGTCTCCATGCCTCCGGCAATAAACGCATGTGCCAAAGCGACTTTACGACAATCGGACGGAATATTTTTCAAACCTTGCTGCACGACAAATGCCATAGCGGCATCAAAGTCATGTAAGTCATCCTGCCCGAATACAGATCTTACGAAAGCTGGTTCCGCATAAGTAAACGGTTGAAAATAAACCGGACCGAAGGAGTCCTCCAAAACAATTGGCTTTAAATCTCGGTCCAGATTGCCCCGAACAAAAAGGCCCTGTGCCTCAAGCAGTTTGCTGGCAAAACCGATTCGCTGCGCACTGTCATGGTTTCCCGCAATCATGATGACCTTGACCTTAGCCTCCAGCAATAATCGATCGAGTGTATCGTTCAAAAGTTCGACTGCTTCCGTTGGCGGAACAGCCCTGTCGTAGATATCACCAGAAATCAGTACGGCTTCTGCACCGCTGTCCTTGACCACTTTATGAAACTCCTCAAGAACATAAGCTTGGTCTTCCGTCAGATGTTTACCATGGAATAACCTACCCAGATGCCAATCGGCTGTATGTATAAAACGCAAAATAATCCCTCCTGAAAAAATCAAAAGAGTGCCACAAAATTTTCATTCTGCGACACTCCCCAAAATCTATTTCTATCATTTTCCTCTGGCAAACGGGGTCAGCATCCGCAAAGAGGTACGACCACATTGGCATGGCTCCTCTTTCAAAATGACCGCCTGTCCTGTTCGATAACGTAAAACTGGCATCGCCTGCTGCGCAAGCGCTGTAACGACCAATTCTCCCATCTGCCCTTTTTCTGACGGTACAGGACTGGAAAAATTCAAAACTTCCGGATAAAAGTAATCTTCAGCAATGTGAAGGCCTCCCTTTTCCGGACAACTGAACAACATGCCTGTACACCCCAAATCATTTGACACGTAAAGATCATATATTTCAGCATCTGTGCGATTTTTCAAATATTCTTCAAGCGGATTTTGGACAGCTTCATTGAGGCAAAAATAAGATCGTATCGGCAAATGCCGAATATCCTTGCCTGACGACTGTGCCATAATAATCAACTGTAAAATCCGCGTTGGGTCACCAATGATCGTATCCACACCAAATTGTTCAATCAAGCGGAACGACTGGATGAAGTCCGAGGCAAAGGGGACAACTGTCGCGCCTAAGACTTCCGCGGCATATTGGACATCCAATATCGCCTCGTCCATGGTCTGTCCTACCAAAGCTACGAGCGAGCCACGATTGACTCCGCCGGCAACCAAACCTCTCGTCACCATCTCAACATTGCGCCCGACATCCTCGCCCGTATAAGCCCGGACGATGTTCGATGCTTCTTGCAAACGGAGCCGGATCATCGTACTCAATGGCCCAGACACAAAATCAAGCGGCGCCGTATTCACGAATTCCTCGTGATCCGTAAATGGCAGCTTTTTTATGTCCTCTATTGTTTTTATATCATCGGCCGCAACACCCGCCGCATCAAGCTTGGTATGATAAAAGGCTGTTTTTTCATAAGCCCACTTGACCGTCTTGCTTAAAAGCTGCCCCTGCAGCTGTGCCAGGGATTCTCGCGGCATCGTTTCGGCAAAGGGATTTGCATACATAAACATTCCTCCGCTTCCTCCCACTCCCATCTCAATTTGCTTATTATTTTTCACATCTGTCATCGTTGTCATCTAAATGCTTGCCTCTGCACCATCAAAGTGGCCGGCGATAGAAAAACGGTTGATAGCTTTCATAGCCCATCGTACGGAAATTCAAAATCGCTTCCGTCGCCCCAACGAATAAAATGCCACCCGGTTTCAATGCTCTGAAGAAGTCTCTATAGAGCTGATCTTTTGCCTCTTCCGTAAAATAAATGACAACGTTGCGGCATAAAATCAAATCGAATCCCGTCTCAAAGCTGTCTTTCAACAGGTTGTGCTGCTTAAAATCAATACGCGACTTAATTTCCGCATCGACTTCAAACTTTCCGCCATTTTCCACAAAGTATTTGCTTTTTCTTACCAGTGAAAGGCTTTTTAGTTCATTATCCGTATATACGCCTTTTTTTGCCTTGGCTAAAATCTCAATATCAAGGTCTGTAGCCAAGATGCGATGTTTTACCAATGGTGTCATATCTTTCAAAATCATCGCCAAAGAATATGGTTCTGCGCCAATTGAGCAACCGGCACTCCAAATATTGAGTTTTGGGCTCTTTTTCAAAAGTTCTGGAATTACATCTGTTTCCAGTTTTGAAAATTTTTCAGGTGTACGGAAAAATTCCGATACGTTGATCGTCAGATATTCAATAAAAGACTCGAAAGCTGCCTTGTCATGTTCTATACTTTCAAAAAATTTAGCATACGACGTATGACCGTTGCGTTGCATCAGGTTTCCTATCCGGCGCTGCATCTGTGCTGCTTTATACATATCAAGGTCTATACCTGTCTTGCTCTTCAATTTCTGCTTGAATAATCCCCAATCTTTTTCGTCCATTAAAATCGACCTCCTCGATAAAGCTGATTGTTTCTTCTCATTGTGCATCTTTTAATAAAACAACTACTAAATAATATATATAATTCCTTCATCACAGGCAAAAATCCTGCTAAACACCATAATAATTCGGCAGCCTTTATATTTTAACATATTTTTACATACTAAAAACAGTCTGCCAAAAATAAAAAAGAGCAACAAAACACGCCTTGTTTTTTTGGTGCTTTGCTGCTCGTATTCCCATAGATCATTCTACCGTTATTCTCTTACGATTGACAATTGACGTCGCCTTTTGCAAAACAACCGTCAGTACGCCCTCTTTAAACTCGGCTTTGATTTGCCCCTCGACAATATCGTCGATATAAAAAGAACGTTCCATCTTGCCATGATGGCGTTCACGGCAAATATACTTTTCATCGTCTGCCTGTTTAGCTTCTTCTTTTTCAGCAAGGATCGTCAAATACTCGTCCTCGTAGGACAAGCGGATCTCTTCTTTTTCAAACCCCGGCAAATCAGCTTTTATCTCATAGGAATAACCTTTGTCTTTCACATCTACTTTGAAGGAAGAAAACATGGCACTGACTTTATTCAGTGGATTCATCGGCTGATCTAATACAGTTTCCATGAGCTTTTCCCACGAATCCTTCATCTTGGCTGGATTGGTCTTAAAATTGAACGGTACGATCGCAAACACATTGAATACCCCCTTATTTCCCTCTCAAATATGTTAATTACATTATATAATAGTTTTCAGAAAGTTCAACCTTTGCAATAAAAAAAGAGCTATCTCTATTTGATAGCTCCTATGTCTAAACTTATATCCAAAGCCTTTATCGAGTGCGTCAAGGCTCCGATTGAAATCACATCGACACCCGCAGCTGCTGCCGCTTTTATATTATGCTCGTTTATCCCGCCAGAAGCTTCAGTCAAAGCTTTTTTGCCGATCAGGAGAGCCGCTGACTTCATCTGTTCCGGATCCATATTATCGAGCATAATGATATCGGCTCCAGCTGACAAAGCCTGCTGCACCTCAGCTAAAGATTCCACTTCGACTTCAATCTTGCTCGTATGCGATATACCTCGCCGAGCAATTTCTATCGCCTGACAAATTCCGCCGGCAACTTTGATGTGATTATCCTTTATTAGCACTGCATCAAAAAGGCCCAAGCGATGATTATGCCCTCCGCCGATCCGGACTGCATATTTTTCTAACAACCGCAAACCGGGAATTGTTTTTCTCGTATCCACAATTCTTGTTTGATAAGCATCGACAAGCTCGACAAAAGTTGCCGTACGCGTTGCAATCCCGCTCAAATGCTGCAATATATTCAATGCCAATCGTTCTCCGGTCAAGATTGCTCTGGCATTGCCTTCTATTTCGGCAATGATATCGCCTGGTTTTAAAAAGGCTCCTTCTTTTTTTAAAATCTGTATGTCTAGTCTATTATCCAGCAAATGAAAGACCCGCGCTGCAACCTCACAGCCAGCAAGCCGCCCCGCTTCCTTGGCATGGATTACTGCTTTGGTTCTTGCATCAGCTGAAACAATGCTATTCGTCGTGATGTCTCCACTGCCGATATCCTCATCGAGCCAATCCTGCAAATATCGCTCGAGCTTAAAGCTACTGATTTCCATCAGCTCTGCCACCTTTCTATGATGTGTTTTTGCCATCGAGCCTCTTTTTGGGTAAAATCACGGCGGTAATGCGCGCCGCGGCTTTCTTTGCGTTTTAAAGCAGCGTCCGCCATAAGCTGGGCTACGGTAAGCATATTCCTGTATTCCATTGTCTTTCTGTCAAGTGCTGCCGTGCCGTCCAATACTTCCTGCTGCTCTTGCAAGTATCCTTGCAGAGCTTTCAGGCCAGCTGCTTCACGGACAATTCCCAAATAGCGGCTCATCTTGTTTTGTAATCCAGCGATATCGATGGACAACGGCCCTTCATCCAAACGGTCGCACTTCCAGACAAAATCTTCGGACCGATCGTTTTTTTGCCCGCAAATTGTCTTTGCCATACGCCTGCCAAACACGAGACCCTCTAAAAGAGAATTACTAGCCAAGCGATTAGCACCGTGCAGGCCCGTACACGCAGCTTCGCCGCAAGCGAAAAGACCTTGGATATTCGTTTTCCCTTCTGCGTCTGTACGCACACCGCCCATCATATAGTGCGCTGCCGGAGCTATGGGAATCCATTGTTTTTCTATCTGCAATCCATACTGCTGGCACGTGGCAGCTATCATCGGAAACTTTTTTCCCACGCCATCGATCTGCGTTGCATCGAGATATACCTGTTTATCTTTGCTTTCTCCCATTTCACAAAAAATCGCTCTTGCCACAACATCGCGCGGTGCAAGCTCTGCCATCGGATGATATTCTGGCATAAAACGCTTTCCCTTTGCGTTGCGCAAAATAGCTCCTTCACCGCGTACAGCCTCTGAAATCAAAAAATTAGGACAATCCTTCAACGCCAGCGCCGTTGGATGAAACTGCACAAACTCCAAATCGGAAAGCTCTGCTCCGGCACGATAAGCAATAGCCAGGCCACTGCCACTAGCCCCTTCCGGGTTGGTCGTATGCGCAAAAAGCCGCCCAGCTCCGCCCGTAGCCAAAACAACAGCCTCAGCACGCAGAAAAACCGCTTTGCCTTGCTCGATTGCCAGTGCTCCATAGCAGCGACCTGCCTGCGTCAATACATCAGCAATATATGTATGTTCCAAAATTTTTATGTTCGAGTATTTTTTCACAGCCACCAGTAAAGAACGAATGACTTCAGCTCCCGTAGCATCCCCTTTAGCATGCAAGATGCGATGGCGGCTGTGACAGCCTTCGCGGCCCAAGGAGAGTTTGCCATCGCTCTTCCGATCGAATACTGTGCCGAGCTCTATCAAATCTTTTACTGCCGCCGGTCCATCAGCAACGACCAACTTTACGATCTCTTCCCGGCAAAGCCCCGCCCCGGCAACAAAGGTATCTGCCGCATGCAGCTTCGGGGCATCATCTTCACCAAAAGCTGCGGCAATCCCGCCTTGCGCCTTGTTTGAATTGCTGTCTTCCAAAGTATCTTTCGCCGCAACAACGACATCCAGGCCCACTTGTGCCGCATGAATTGCCGTCATCAAACCAGCGACCCCACAGCCGATGATGAGACAATCGCATTTGGCTTGTGGGAGTTCTTGCGTCCTAAAATTCAACATATAACGTTGCATAAATTTCACTCCTGACCGTTCAGCAAATTTCTAACATACGATTCAATCCAGCCACTGCTTTTTTGCGAACCGACTCTTCAACGATGACACGAGGTTCCAGATGAAGCAATGCTTTATATACTTTCTCCAGTGTCGTTTTTTTCATATTGCTGCAAACAAGTGACGGTGCCGCCAAATAAAATTTTTTATTCGGACAATCTTCCTGCAATTTATAAAGTACACCACATTCTGTCGCCACAATGAATTCATCGGCAACGCTCGCCTTAGCATACTCTATGATTCCCGTTGTACTGCCCACATAATCGGCCTCGCCGCGAAGCTCAAGCGTACACTCAGGGTGCATCAGCACCAAAGCCGCAGGATGCTTTTTCCGGCAGCTATTGAGCTCTGACAATGCCAGATTCGCATGAGTCGGGCAGGCGCCTTGCCAACAATACATTTTCCGCCCAGACTTTTCTTCGACATATGAACCTAAATTGCGGTCAGGGACAAAAATGATTTCCCGCGTCTTAGGCAAGGATTCTACAACAGCCAAAGCATTGGCAGATGTGCAGCAAATATCGCTCATTGCCTTTACATCTGCTGGTGTATTGACATAAGAAACCACCAAAGCTTCTGGTTTTTGTGCCAAAAGCTTTTTGAGCTGAGAGGAAAGCGTATCGTCAAACATCCGGCAGCCTGCATCTTCCGCTGGCAGTAACGTGATTTTCTCCGGCGATAATATATTGGCTGTTTCTGCCATAAAACGCACTCCACAAAACACGATCACTTCGGCATCCGTTTGGGCTGCTTTTTGTGATAAACCAAAAGAATCTCCTGTAAAATCAGCAATTTCCTGGATTTCAGCCGGCTGATACAAATGCGCCAAAATAATGGCCTTACGCTCCTTCTTCAGGCTTTCAATTTTTTGAATCATATCGATGTATTGCTCAAGTTCAGTCATAAATATTCTCCGTCTCATTTTATATTGTCACCTGTCAAGACAATAGACAATGTCATAAGTATAATACTTTTGCCCTGGCACTGCAAGACAGAGATTTTTTAGAAATAAAAAAATAGGATGCATAAAACTGCATCCTACCTTCTATCAATCTTCAATATAGTGGCTGAAACTGCCAATGACCATTTTAGGAAAATCTTTTTTCAGCTGCTGCAAAAATTCGAGTGTGCCAATTGCCTTGCCTTTAGCTGGTGGCATAATCGCCAAGAACGCATCCGGATCGATATTGAGATTGCGGACCTGGATCATATCAACTGGTGCAGCTTGCAAAAACTCTTGCCAGCCAGCCAGCTCTTCCGCCCGGTCATTGAAGCCCGGAAAATAAAGCATATTCAGTGAAATATAGACACCGTGTGCTTTGGCATATTTTATCGATTCAATTACCGCTGCCAGCTCATAGTTGCCGCGATAATACGCTTGATAACTTTCCTTACAGCCGCTGATAATGCTAACACGCATCGTATCGAGGCCAGCATCGACGATTTTGCGAATGCCTTCGGTGTAGCCCGCATTGGTATTTATATTGATTTGACCGCGGCTGGTCTTCGCACGGATGATTTTGATGCCCGCAGCAATGTTATCGGCTGCCAAAGACGGCTCGCCTTCACAGCCTTGACCAAAACTGATAATCGCATCCGGAGCAATCTCCAGATGATAGATTCCCACCTCGGCTATTTCTTCAGGCGTCGGCTGGAAAGCTATACGATTCTGCGGTGACGGACAGCACTCTGCCGGCTGCAAGGAGATACAGCCAAAACAATTGGCATTGCAAGCCGGAGATGTCGGAATCCCCGCTTCCCAGCGACGATAAAATAAATTTTGTGCTGTGCAGCAATGCCAGGATAATGAACAATTGCCGACTTGTTCAACAATCCGGTTGCCTTTGAGCTCTTTTTTGGTACGGCTGACCAATTTTTTTAAATCATGTGTATTATAATGAACCGGATCCCATTTACTGTTCTCATCTGTGTATAAAGCCGTAACATAAAGTTCATCTTTATACAGCACAACTGCCGTGTAGCCATAAAGAGGCAGCTGCTCTGCTTCTTCGGCAGCGCTATAAGCCGGCATATAAAGCCTTGTATAACCAGCTGGTAATATAGCCGCTACTGCCCTGCCTGTAATCGGCAAAACTTCACCGTCTCTTTGCCCCATCGCCAGACGGTCGGGCAAAAACATCAAATCCGCACTTTCCGGCAATGGGATGAGATTTTCCTCTTTCAATAAAACATTTTCCGATCCGCTGCGCCCCATGCCAGCAAAACCTGGTGCATCAAAAATTTCGCCATTGTCATCAGCATATAAAGCTGTTATCATGCCTGCCCCTGCCCTTCTATATTTTCTTTTTCATGTCCATCGGTTTTTTCCGGTTTTTCTATTTTCTTTTTCGTTTTTTTCGGATTGAAGCGATTCATCGCCAAATCGATCCCTTCGACAGCAATGCATTCAACTGCCGGCAATAACTCCGCTATAGCCGCATCGATTTTCTCGCGGTCTTCTGCCGGAAATTTTGCGAGCACGTGATTGACAACAGTCCAACCAGGCTCTGGCCGTCCTATCCCGATCCTAACCCGAGCAAATTCTTCATCAACTTGTTCTAAAATAGATTTTATCCCGTTATGCCCGCCAGATCCGCCTTTCCGGCGAAGGCGCATCGTTCCCGCCGGAATATCCATATCGTCATGAGCGACGATCAAATCCTCTGATTCGAGTTTATACCAGCGAAGCAATGGTCCGATTGCTTCACCGCTGTTATTCATATAAGTCAGCGGTTTGACCAATAGCACCTTTTCACTGCCTATCCTGCCCTCACCCACCTGAGCTGAGAATTTCTCCTGCCATATAGTGATGCCCAAACGCTCAGCCAAGGCATCAATGAGCATAAAACCAACGTTGTGCCGCGTCTGGCTGTATTCTTGTCCTGGATTGCCAAGACCTGCTATTACTTTCATAAACATCCTCCCAAATAAAACATCTGCCATCTATTTTATCACAGAAAAAGCATATCGTAAAAAACTCCGATCCAAGCTAAAACAAAAAGAAGGCTGGCGCCATGAACATAGCACCAGCCTTCATCTATTTATTTCGTGAAATAAAAGTATGCCAAAACCAAAATCCCGACAATAATACGATACCAACCAAATGCCTTAAAGTCATTATGCTTGATATAGCGCATCAAGAACTTGATGGACAAAATCGAAACGAAAAATGCTACAATCATGCCGACGAGCAAAATGATAACTTCTGCCCCTGTATAATGCCAGCCAAATTTCACCATCTTCAAGAAACTGGCGCCAAACATAACTGGAATCGCCAGAAAAAATGTGAACTCTGCTGCAACTGTACGAGATGTGCCAAACAAGATAGCACCTAGAATCGTCGAACCGGAGCGCGATGTTCCTGGGACCAGCGATAAAACCTGAAAAAGACCGATAATAAAGGCTGTCTTATAGTCAAGCTGTGCCAAATCTCTTATCCGCGGGCTTTTGTTCTTATTGTAGTTTTCTACTACAATGAAGAGTATCCCGTATAAGATCAACGTGAATGCTACCACATGGGAATTCATGAAATGCTCTTCCATATATTTATTGAAAGCCAGTCCTATAACCGCTGCCGGAATGCAAGCGAAAATAACCTTGTACCATAAAGAAAATGTTTCTTTTTTTTCGCTGCGGCTTTTCCAACTTGAAAACGGATTGAGCTTCTCAAAATTGAGAACCACTACCGCCAATATTGCGCCGAGCTGGATGACGACCAAGAACATGTCCATAAAAGCCTTTTCGACATCGAGCTTGATAAATTCATCCACCAAGATCATATGCCCCGTACTGCTGATTGGCAGCCATTCCGTCAAGCCTTCGACAACGCCCAAAATGACCGTTTTTATCAGCTCGATTATACTTAAATCCACAGAAAAATCCCCCTAATCAAGTTTACTGCTTTTTCCAAAAAAGCAAGCCTTATTATACCATATATGTTTTGTATTTTCATGTAAAATTCGTTATGCTTCTGTGAAAATATTTTTATCACTGCCATTGTCCCTATCTTTTCAAAAACAAAAGCATGTTTTAGCAAAAACGAACAAGAATAAAGGCGAGGCTGTAAATAATTACAACCTCGCCCCTATCTTAAAGCTCACACCAATTCTTAGAGCTTGCTGTATTTATCAAACAGTTTGCTTACAGATTGTTGTGTGTAAATGCGGCCGATAGCTTCGCCAAGAGCGTCAGCAATCGACAAGGAAACAAATTTTTCCGAAGACTTATCTTTCGGCAATGGAATCGTGTCTGTAATGATCAGCTGCTTGATTGGTGATTCATTGATTCTAGCAACTGCTGGGTCACTGAGGATCGCATGGGAGCAGCACGCATAAATTTCAGCTACGCCCATTTTTTCCAAAGCTTTTGCCCCTTCACAAAGAGATCCTGCTGTATCGACGATATCGTCGATAATAACAGCAACTTTGCCTTTAACATCACCGATAAGGTTCATGACTTCAGCACAACCAGGTTGTGGGCGACGTTTTTCAATGATAGCGATTGGTGCATGCAGACGATCTGCCAAAGTTCTAGCACGGGTTACCCCGCCCAAATCCGGCGATACGACTACGACGTTGTCCAATTTCTTTTCAATGAAATACTGCGCCAAAATAGGTGCTGCTGCAAGATGGTCCACAGGGATGTTGAAGAAGCCCTGAATCTGACCGGCATGTAAGTCGACGGTAATAACACGATTGACACCAGCCGTCGTCAACAAATCTGCTACGAGTTTTGCCGATATCGGCTCACGGCCACGCGTTTTGCGGTCCTGACGCGCATAAGCATAGTAAGGGACTACTGCTGTAATATTACGAGCAGAAGCGCGCTTGCAAGCATCTACCATGATCAAAAGTTCCATCAGGTTGTCATTTACTGGCTGGCAAGTCGGTTGAATGATGAATACATCTTTACCGCGTATGCTTTCGCTAATCATAACCTGCGTTTCACCATTGTTGAAATGACCAACCATAGCTTCGCATAAGTGTACACCCAGGTGTTCCGCAATTTTCTTGGCAAGTTCTGGATTTGCATTTCCTGTCAAAATGCATAATTTCCCAGTGTCTAGTGTCATTTTGTTAAAATCCTCCAAATCGTTTCCTAAAATTTTTGCTATATTTCGCGGGTAATCTTACCCGAAGAACATTTATATATAGCGGACAAGCCGCATATAGCCTATTTGCGTTTATCTTTCCAGCCTTCGATGTTTTTCTGGCGTTCTCTGGCAATCGCCAAAGCCTCTGCCGGAACATCTTTCGTGATTGTCGAACCTGCGCCGACATAAGCACCATCGCCAACGGTCACAGGTGCGACCATATTGGAATTGCAACCGATGAAAGCATCGTTGCCAATGACTGTACGATATTTATTCTTACCATCATAATTGACTGTGATGGTCCCACAACCCATGTTGACCCCGGAACCCATATCGGCATCGCCGATGTAGCTCAGATGAGGTAATTTGCTGCCCAGTCCGATATTAGAATTTTTGACTTCAACAAAATTACCGATTTTAACCTTTGCTGAAATCTTCGTATTCGGACGCAAATGCACATACGGCCCCATGATGACATCGTCGCCGATTTCACATTCATGTGCGTAGGAAAAATGTGCCGTCACGCCATTGCCGATCTTCGTATCCGAAAAGCGGCTATTGGGGCCAAGCTCACAATTTTCACCGACAACCGTCGTTCCTTCAAGCCAGGTACCAGGATAAATAACCGTATCACGACCAACCTCAACATCGCTATCGACATAGGTGGTCGCCGGATCCATGATGGTAACGCCTGCATCCATCAGTTCAATGTTTTTGCGGCGACGCAAGATCGACTCCGCACCGGATAACTGAACCCGGGAGTTGATGCCTAAGGTCTCTTCATAGTCATCTGCTGCAACCGCCCAGATTTTCTCACCTTCCTTGCGAAGGATTTCAAGTACATCTGGCAGATAATATTCTCCCTGTGCATTATCGCAGCTCACACTGGCCAATGCCCTAAACAAATCCACTGCTTCAAAACAATAAATCCCGGAATTGATTTCTTGCACGCGGAGTTCTTCTTCGTTTGCATCTTTGTGTTCAACGATTTTTGCTACAGTTCCAGAATCCGTCCGAATGATTCTGCCATACCCTGTTGCATCCGGCATCACAGCGGTAAGAACCGTTGCCTTAGCACCGACTTTTTTATGCTCATCATAGAGCTTTTTAAGAAGTGCACTGGTCAGAAGCGGCGTATCGCCGCAAAGAACCATAACTGTACCCTGTTCGTTTTTAAGTAAATCACCAGCCTGCAAAACCGCATGTCCTGTTCCCAGCTGTTCTGTTTGAACAACGAATTCAGCCTGTTTGCCGATGGCTTCTTTTACTTGTTCCCCGCCAAAACCGATGACGACGATATTTCTTTGGGCGCCTGCGTTCTTAGCCGCATCCAATACATGTTGGAGCATTGATTTGCCACCAACGCGATGCAAAACTTTCGGCAAAGCTGATTTCATCCGAGTCCCTTTGCCTGCTGCCAAGACGACCGTCACTAAACCTGCCATAAATAAAATTCCCTCCAAATTCACCCTATACCTGAAATGCGAAAGGCTCCAGACCGTGTTACCTTGACCAGAGCCCTTCCAATCAAACTATTTATAAATAAAACCTGTCTATTTTTTTCAATATGTAAGTTACCTATACCATTGTAAAAATTATTTTCAGTATTTGCAAGCCTTATTTAAGATTTTCTGCACATTTTTACGTATATATTCGACTTCATGGAAAAAAAAGCATAGGTATACGTACCTATGCTAAAAAAATCATTTTTTTCGCTTACTCTGATTATTTTTCATATCTTCCATACTAATGAGCAAAGTATGCTCTGATTTTTCCATATGTTCTTCCGAAACACGCTGTGCTTCGAGTACATCTCCCTGCGCAATCGCTTCAACTATACGGCGATGCTCCTCAAGCGTTTCCTTGAGACGTCCCGGATATGCCATCGAAGTCGTCCGAAATCTGGTGAGCTGTTCCCTCAGATTGAATATGATACCCACCAAACGCGCATTGCGGCTTGCCTGATACAAGATATCATGGAATTCTGTATCGGTTTCGACAATTTTTTCCATGTCATTCTTCTCAATATGTTCACCGATCATCACCAAAAGGCGCTGCAATCGTTCGAGTTCCTCATCGGTTATTCGTTCAGCAGCCAAACCACTGGCAAGAGAATCCAGCGATGTTCTGATTTCAAAAACTTCATTGACATCACGAATCGACAGATTGGCTACATAAGTACCACGGCGAGGCATCATGATGACATACCCCTCGAGTTCCAATTTGCGAATAGCTTCACGGACCGGTGTACGGCTTACACCAAGTTCTTCAGCCAGCTGAATTTCCATCAAACGTTCGCCTGGCTTAAGTATTCCCTTGCGAATGGCCGCCCGCAAAGTTTCACATACAACTTCCCGGAGCGGTTGATAACTATCCAATCTAATAGGTGCTAATCTATTATCCATATCCAACCCCTCAATTTCTCTTAACTGTTTTCGTCACAAACACCTGTGCTTCGGTATTATTTCTCAAATCAGCTGCAATACCCTCTGCCGTTTCTTCGTCAGCTGCCAAAGCAAAGACAGTAGAGCCGCTGCCTGACATAAGGCTTGCCAATGCGCCGCTTCGGCACATGCGTTTTTTGTAATCTTCAATTTCTATATACCTTTTAATAGTAACACTTTCAAGCACATTGCACAATAATTTGCTGATGCCTTCAAGGTCGCCGGCCTCGATACAAGCCAACAGCGCAGCTGTATCTGGATGGCACGCAGCATCTTCACTGCTATAGTTCTGGTATACCCAGGCCGTCGATACATCCACTGGTGGTTTGGCCAGCACAACATAACATTCCGGCATATCGGCGATGCGCGTGAGAATCTCCCCTCGGCCTTCGGCCAGCATCGTTCCGCCACAAATACAAAAAGGAACATCTGAACCTATTTGCTCACCTAAATGGCAAAGTTCTTTTTCCGAAAGCTTCAGTTCAAACAAATCCGACATTGCCCGAATCACTGCTGCCGCATCCGCACTGCCTCCGGCGAGTCCTGCCGCCATTGGTATTTGCTTTGTAAGTTCGATATGGACCCCTTGCCCAATCCCATATGTATCCATAACCAGCTTTGCAGCTCGGTATACCAGATTGCGATCATCGTTTGGCAGTCCTGGTATATTGCTGATCAGCTCGATCCCACCCGACTCCAGCTTTTGAAAAGACAACGTATCTGCCAGACCTACCGACTGCATGACCATCGCCACATCATGATAGTTGTCTGGTCGCTTGCCCAGAATATCCAGGGTCAAATTGATTTTTGCCTGGGCCTTTATTGTCAACATCCTCAACACATCCATTATATAATTATATTTATGTAATAACTTCCATGTAGAATTTTATCAATTTTTTGCGGAATCAGCAAGTCTTTCTGAAAAGATCGCCCTTTCCCATACCAAAAATCCAATGCGAAAGGACAAATATCTTTCATATCTGAACTTTATTCTAGAACAATCATCAAAATAAAATAAGTCCAAAAGCCTCGACTCACCGATGCTTTTGGACTTATTCCGTTTTTCTTTCATTACATTCTGACAATGCGAATGCTATCGCCCGGGCTTACAGCAGCAATCGCCTTATCTTCAAGATATAAGCTGCCTTCGAGGTTTTCACCTTCACAATTATCATTGAATCGCAGCGTAATATGGCCAAGATCCGTCAGATTTTTTTGAACCTGATTGCCGACATAAACGATTTTATATTCTTCATCACCCAAAAACAAAGTATCACCGATTCCCACAACATCCATAACCTTGTGGTTGTTATGGATCACACAATAGTCCGCGAGTTCATCCGGTACATTTTCCTGAAAAAGTATCATCATTTTTTCACTTTTGAACTCATCTACCATATCACCAAGACGCACAACTTTTGCTTGAAAAACGTCTGTCATATCGATTCCTCCACTCTGCTTTCCCCCTTCATCCAAGGAGAAAATTTCTTTCAAGATAATATTTTACTTCATTTAAGTCCTCTTTTTCGGCAAAATAAAGCTGTTTTGTTTTATCGTCAGCCTGAACCATATCAGGAATCATAATCGATTTTATCCGGGCCCGATGTGCAGCCAATATACCCTGTAAGGAATCTTCAAGCACCAAGGCGTGTTCCGTCTTGACCTGCATTTTTTCTGCTGCCTTTAAAAAGATTTCCGGATCCGGTTTTGATTTTTCCACTTCATCCCCACAAATCATATTATCGATTTTATCCGTCAAACCGGCACGCTCGATTAGATTTGCAGCTACGTCCCGATGTGAAGATGTCGCCACAATTTTTTTGATTCCATTTTTTTCTAAAAAATCAATCAATTCATACAAGCCTGGTTTGATTGGCACACCATTATCTCTAATATAATTAGCCGCAAATTCAAGTTTTTTTTCGACCATCTGTCCAAAAGGAAAATCCTCACCAAAATGCTTTTCGTATACGATCTTTGCCCGAGCGATATTCACGCCCAAAATCTCTTTGAATACATCTCTTGTCAAAAGCTGTCCATACAGCTGTGTCGCTTCCTTGAAACAACGATAAGAGACTTCCTCTGTATCGAACATGAGCCCATCCATATCGAATATAACCAACTTCAAGTCCTTCATATTCCACCCGCTTTTCTTTGATAAAAGATCCGGCAGGCGGGAAAAAGCCTTGATCGTTCCCAAGCTTTTTCCCGCCAAGCCTTGACCTTCATTTTACTGCATAGCTCAGCTCTCGTAAAGCCCAAAGCTCGCGAGCCAGGCAATAATTACCGTAATCGGTCCGGTAATGAAACGCGAATACAAAACAGATGGTACGCCGACCTCAACAGTCTCAACTTCCGCATCGGCAAGACCAAGCCCTACCGGAATAAAATCACAAGCTGCCTGAGCGTTGATGGCAAATAAAGCCGGCAAAGCCAAACTTGGCGGAATGCTGCCCTTACCTATTTCAACGCCGATCAAAACACCGATGACCTGGGCAATTACGGCGCCTGGTCCAAGAAATGGGGATAAAAATGGAAATGAGCAAATCATCGACAATGCGACTAATCCAAGTGCCGAACCAGCCAATGGGCTGAGTACCTGCGCAATTACATCGCCGATACCGGTGCTCAAGACAACGCCGATCAGCATCGATACAAATGCCATAAAAGGAAGAATTGTCTTGAGTACTGTATCTATAGTATCGCGGCCAGCCTGATATAACGTCGCTGTAATCGAGCCCATCATCTTGCCGATTTTGGCCATCAAACCAGCTTCTGTCTGCTGCGTTATTTTCTTGGTCGTATCGTATTTTGGTTTTTTTACCACCGCGGGAGCAACGCTTCCATCACTATAAGAAACACAAGCTTCATCGACCGAAGAAACGTAAATATCCGCTTTTATATGCTGCGCTAATGGGCCACTCGGACCTGTAGGGTTCAGGTTGATGGTTGGAATTCCTTTTTTCGGATAGATTCCGCAGCGAAGTGTACCACCGCAATCTATGACCACACAGAGAATCTCATCATCAGGTGCCTTTGTCTGGAACCCATCGACCAATTCACAACCCGTCATCTCGGCAATCTTTTGCGAAACCGACGCGATGACTCCACCTGTGATGTTGACTACCTTATTTTTTTTATCAGTAGGAATGAGTTCTAATGGACCCCCAAAGCCGCCTTGCCCGGCGGAAATCATAACAGATTTATATTCAGCCATTTATATTGCCTCCTCACACATTTGCGCTTGATTTGATTGGAACAATTTCGGTTTCTAATTGAACACCCTGTTGTTTTTCTACGTAACTGGTCGTAAAGTCAGTAATCCAGCCTCGTAAGAAATTGGTTAGGATTCCGACAAGAAAATATCGAAGTGCCAAATCAACGGTTGGCAGCCCCAGCTGTGTAATCCCATTGGCAATGCCTAAAAACACAAATAATTCGCCAGGGTTTACATGAGGAAAGAGACCATTTAAGGTATGACAAGAATACGAACTCGCTGCATAATAACTTGGTTTGTATTTTTCGGGCATGAATTTACCTAAGGACAATGTCATTGGATTACAAAAGAAGAAGGTCCCGATCACTGGCAAAACCATATATCTGGTTATTGGATTGCCAGCACAAAGATGCGCTAATTTTTCAATTTTGGACTCACCAACGAATCGAATGAGCGCATTCATCGCCACCAACAAACAAATCAAAGTTGGAACGATACCTGTAACTAAACTTACAAATGTTTTTCCGCCGGCATTGAACATGCCGATGAAACCTTGGGCCAATGATATCATGAAATCCATAAAATAACCCCACTCTCTTTTTTTACTTTATCCAAATACAATCTCGGACTTTGCCGCTTTATGTATTCTTCACAACAGGACGAGCAATGATAACAGCTCTTTCATCGAGCTTTTGCCGTTCAAACTGGCGATAGTTATCTATCGCATTGAGGACTGCCGCTTTTAGGTTCTTATCAAGAGCAGCACAAGCTGTTTCATCAATCGTGAGCAGCGGCGTTCCATCGAAAAGCTTAAAAGGCTTAAGCCCGGAAAAAATTGTGATGCCCTGCATTTTTTCTGCTTTGATGATGTTTGCTTCTGCATCGATGCAAAAAAGCACCACGACACCAGCTCGCATCTTCCCCTTGGCTCGGCCTATTGCCACGCGACCTTCTCTTCGCAATTGTTTGAACCGTCGGTTGAATTTACCAAACTGCCATAGCCCTAACAGGCATTGCAGTATCCACATCGCCACAGCGATCGCAATGAACCAGCCCATGCAAACCCCTCCCATCTATATGCTAAACTACATCACCTGTCCACCAGTGATCTTGATTGACTGTCCGGTTAGATACTCAGCTTTATCGGAAGCGTAAAAGGTAAGGACATTGGCAACGTCTTGAAAACGGCAACCCCTTTTCAATGGAACTTTATCGATGTAAACCTGCTTTACTTCACTTTCCGGAATCCCCAGCTTTACTGCATACTGTGGCAGCAAACTTTCAAACATATCCGAATCGAGAAGATTGCCAAGCATCAAAGAATTGACCCGGATCTGGTGCTCCGCTAAATCAAGCGCCAAGCTTTGCGTAAGACCGACCGCACCGAATTTGGATGCTGAGTAACCGCTGTTATGCTTACTGCCAACACAACCAGACTTAGAATTGATGACTACAATAGAACCTTTGATTTCCTTTTCTATCATCATCTTTGCCGCTTCACGGGCACATAAGAAATATCCATTCAAGTTTACATCACAGATAAACTTAAAATCTTCTAGGTTGAATTTTGTAATCTTAGCGCTTCTTGCCACACCGGCGTTATAAAGCAGCAAATCAACCCTCCCGTAATGTTCATCAACCGACTTGAACATTGCTGCAACGTCGTCTTCTTTGCATGCATTCGCTGTAACAGCGATGGCCTCGCCTCCAGCTTCGACAATTTCCGCTGCAACTTTCTCTGCATTTTCTTTTATTAAATCGCCAACAGCGACTCGATACCCTTCTTTTGCGAGATGTTTACTCAAGAACTCGCCTAAACTTCTACCGCCGCCAACTACCAATGCTACTTTTTTCATGATACATAAGCCTCCGTTTGTTTTGAAATGAACTCGCATAGAACAAGGCCGGATTTTTACCATCTGCAGCCTGCTATTCTTGCTTTCAAGTTCTACTTTTTTCATCGTCACATATGTTACAGTATGTATCATATGTTCCTCATGTGTAAATAATAAACGATTCATCTAGAAAAATCAATACAGATTTCAAATTTTTTTAAAAAATTTCAGTAAAATCAGATTTTATAGGTTTTTCAATAATTTTTATTTATATTCATTTTATATGTGTCATATCCATAATTATGTGTACAAAAAAAGACCGACAACAATTGTCGATCTCTTTCGCTTTTCTATTCATTTATCTTCCAACAATTTTTGCGCTGTCTGTACATCTGTTATCAGTACATTGATCAGTTTTCCTCGCAGTGCCCCCTTGATTGCCGGCACCTTTTCTGGCGATGTCGCCACCCCGACGCAATAGCGTAAATGACGCAGCTTTTCAAGGTCAATCGCAATGATCCTATCACTCAGGCTGGTGTTCACAACGTTTCCATCTTGATTATAAAACACCGAACAAATCTCACCGACAACACCAGCTCCGTCAAGCTCCTCGATGCTTTCCTTGCCAAAGGCTCCCGCCCAGACAATATTGGAATGGCGCACCGGTGCACCAATTCCCACAACAGCGATATCAAGTTTCTCCCAAAACTCTGCTATCTTTTGGTAATTGATATCTTGTATGATGGCCTGCCGTATTTGAGCGGTCTTTGATACAGCTGGAGCATATAAATAATGGCTGTTGGCGCGAAAGGCATGTCCTATCTTATATACAATCGTATTGACATGAAATTCGCTATCGAGATTTTCTGGCCCCCCAACCAAAGGAACTATTTCCGCCGCGACTTCATTGCAATGGTCGATTGAAGCATTTTGCGCAATGCTTGCTAAAGAACTCCCCCAGGCAAAACCTAAGATATCATGTTCTGCTAGGATTCTTTTCAGAAAATGAAAGCCTGCTCGCCCGGCATTGTTCTTCGTCTCGACAGGATCTATGCTCGAATCGACAATATAGACTTCTTTCAAACCAAACTGCGTTTCCAGAGCCAATTCTAAATTTTCATAAGAATCATTAGCTATAGAAATCTGAACAATACCAGTCTGCAACGCACGTTTTAGGTATTTACTGATGGTTGTGCGATTTACACCGAGCTTGTCAGCAATATCATTTTGTTTCATATTATCGTTATAATACATATTGGCAACTTTAATCAAAAGCCTTTTTTCGACCGGTACCATGTCTTCACTCCGCTTCTTTTGGTATTTCCGTCAAATCATCACTCATTGTTTAGTATTATAACAAAAAAAAGGCAACGTTGTGTATTCTTAGAGAAAAATTATTTCATTGACAAAAGCTTGACTGTATACGATAATGATTATCAGAAATACCCCTACAGGGGGTGGGAGGTTATTTATGACAAACGAAAGAGACGCCGCTGCCAAGTTGCTCAAAATTGCTCGAGGGCAAATCGACGGCATCCTCAAAATGATCGAGGACGAGCGCTACTGTATCGATATCGCGAACCAGCTCATCGCTTCGCAGTCTTTGCTCAAAAAGGCTGAGCTCAGCATCTTGCAAGGACATCTGGCACATTGTGTAAAGGAAGCCTGCAAAGCTAACGATCCGGATGAAAAAATAGAAGAACTCAATAAAATACTAGAAAAGCTGCTGACCAAATAAATTTGTACCCGGTCAAAATCTTTTATTGGAGGGAACAGATAGATGAAGACAAAAATATTTAAGATAGAGGGCATGAGTTGCGCCGCCTGTGCCAATCGAATCGAGCGCGTTACAAAAAAAATTAACGGTGTTCAATCTTCTGCGGTAAATTTTGCCGCAGAAACATTGAATGTCGAGCTCGATGAGAACGTTATCGCCTTCAGCGATGTCGAACAAGCTGTAAGTAAAGCAGGCTACAAACTTGTTGAAAATACGCCGGAAAATGCGCATGATGACAGCTCGGTTATCCATCATCTACAATTGCGTTTGGCCATATCGATTTTGTTCGCAATACCGCTCCTCACGCTTTCCATGGGACATATGCTTGGCATTCCCTTGCCAGCTGAATTGAACCCGGAAACAAACCCATGGAATTTTGCCATGGGGCAATTGCTTTTGACACTGCCCATCATCGCTGCCAATTTCAAATTTTACACCAGCGGTTTTCGCAGCCTGTTTCAGTTAAGCCCAAACATGGATTCACTTGTAGCCGTAAGCACGTCGGCCGCGATCCTCTATAGCTTGTTTGGAACTGCAGCCATCTTCCTTGGGAACATTCATCAGGTTCACTATCTTTACTTTGAATCCGCCGGAACCATACTTACGCTCATTACACTCGGAAAGTACTTAGAAACAAATGCTAAAAAGAAAACCGCCGGTGCGATTCGGGCTTTACTTGACCTCACGCCAAAGACAGCCATCATTATCGAAAACGATGAAGAACGGACTATAGAAGCCGCCGAAATAAAACACGGCGATATCATATTGATAAAGCCTGGCGAAGCTTTGCCTGTGGACGGTGAAGTCGTCGATGGCTACAGTGATGTCGATGAATCCCTTTTGACCGGAGAGTCATTGCCTGTAGAAAAAAATCTCGGCGATACGGTAACCGGCGGCTCCATCAACAAAACCGGGTCATTTAAATATCGGGCGACAAAAGTCGGCAACGAAACAGCCTTAGCTCGCATCGTCAAACTAGTTGAAGACGCACAGGCATCAAAAGCGCCGATTGCCCATCTGGCAGATAAGATTTCTGCCTATTTCGTCCCTACGGTCATGGTCTTAGCTGTCATCGCTGCCGCAGCCTGGCTTTTCAACGGAGAAAGCCCTACCTTCAGCCTATCGATTTTCATCGCCGTATTGATTATCGCCTGCCCATGTGCCCTTGGCTTGGCCACACCGACAGCTATCATGGTAGCGTCCGGAAAAGGCGCTGAATACGGTATCTTGATAAAAAGTGGTGCAGCCCTCGAAACAGCTCAACACATCGACACCGTCGTTCTCGACAAAACGGGGACAATCACCGAAGGCAAGCCTTGGGTTACCGACATCATCACCGAAGGGATTCTACAAGACAATTTGCTATCGCTAGCAGCAAGCATCGAAAAAAGATCGGAACATCCGCTGGGAAAAGCCATCGTTCAGGCAGCTCATGAAAAACTTCTGCAAATCCAACCAGTCGCAGCTTTCGTTGCCATTCCAGGCAAAGGCATAGAGGCGTTGATGAATTCCCAAGCATTACGAGTCGGGACAAAAGAATGGTTCGCTGAAGAAAACATATCGATCAGCCCTATGCTCTTGTCACAAGGCGAAGAGCTTTCCTCCAATGGAAAAACTGCGATGTTTGTGGCACTAGGCGATACCTGCAAAGGAATCATCGCTGTCGCCGACCGCATAAAAAGCAGCAGCGCTCAAGCGATTCGCGAACTTTTGAATCTCGGCATCGACGTCATCATGGTTACTGGGGACAATCAGCAAACCGCTTTGGCTATAGCCCGTGAAGCCGGAATCACCCAAGTACGCGCTGAGGTCTTACCAGAAGAAAAAGCCCAAGAAGTACAACTGATGCAAGCTCGCGGCTGCACCGTCGGGATGGTCGGTGACGGAATAAATGACGCCCCGGCCCTGGCCCGCGCGGACGTCGGACTGGCAATCGGTTCCGGAACAGATATCGCCATCGAAAGTGCAGATATCGTTCTCATGCATAACGATCTGCGCGATGTCGTAGAAACCATACGTCTGAGCCGTGCAACTTTCAAAAACATCAAAGAAAATCTATTTTGGGCGTTTGGCTACAACATCATCGGCCTTCCTGTCGCCATGGGTGCACTTCACCTGTTCGGAGGACCGTTGCTCAATCCGATGATCGGAGCAGCCGCTATGAGCCTCAGTTCTGTATCTGTACTTACAAATGCCTTAAGGCTGCGCAACTTCAAAATCACAAGAGACCTCTATTAATAACAAAAGCACGATGATGATAAGGAGGTGATTTTGATGAAAATTTATATCGATGGCATGAGCTGCGCTCACTGCCAAGCCCATGTAAAAGAGGCGTTATCTGATCTCAGCGGCATTAATACGGTCAACGAAGTAAATCTCGATGGCAAATATGCAGCTGTTGAAGGCACTGCATCCCACGCTGCGATTACGGCAGCAATCGAGGATGCCGGTTACGATGTCATTCGAATTGAAGACTGATTTTACCTAAACAAAAAGGACATGCTTTGCATAGTCCTTTTTGTTTATTTTTGTTTTTATTTGCCAAGTTAGTTGAATTTATCCTCCGGGGGAACTATAATAGTGTTGTAATAATTGATTTTTCATATTAGAAAGGAATGATTTTCCATGGACACAGTCTTGTTATCCCGTTGGCAATTCGCTATCACGACGATTTACCATTTTTTCTTCATCCCGGTAACGTTGGGCTTGTCGGTTTTCATCGCGATTTTGGAAACCTATTATGTCCGCAGCGGCAATAAGCAAGCACGCTCTTTGGTCCGCTTTTTAGGAACGCTGTTCCTGATTAATTTTGCTATGGGGGTCGTCACCGGTATCGTCCAAGAGTTCCATTTTGGCATGAACTGGTCGGAATACTCTCGCTTCATGGGTGATATTTTCGGAGCTCCGCTGGCTCTTGAAGCACTCACTGCCTTCTTTTTGGAATCGACGTTTCTCGGCATCTGGATGTTTGGGTGGGATCGTCTATCGCCAAAACTCCACTGTATATCGATTTGGGTCGTTGCCTTTGCAAGCAATTTGTCTGCCTTTTGGATCTTAGTAGCAAACTCTTTTATGCAGCATCCAGTCGGTTTTGCTCTTAGAAACGGGCGGGCCGAAATGACGGACTTTTTTGCCCTGTTGACCAATCCGTATGTTTTCGGTCAATATGCACACACTTTTTTCTCCGGTATTGTCACCAGCGGTGTCTTGATTGCCGCCGTCAGTGCCTATAAACTTCTCAAACAAGGAAACAGCGAAAAATTCCTCTTGTCTTTAAAATTATCGCTCGTCTACGCCCTTGTCGGTCTTTTTGCTGTGATGGGAACGGGACATTTGCAAATGCAGTATATCGCCAAAGTCCAACCGATGAAATTAGCTTCTGTCGAAGCTCTTTGGGAAACACAAAACCCTGCTCCATTTGCAATTGCAGCTTCTATTGATACCGAGCAACAAAAAAATTCTTGGGAAATAGAAGTGCCTTCCGTTCTTTCCTTCTTAGTCTACAATGAACCAAAAGGAGAAATCAAAGGTATCCGTGAACTGCAGCAGCTTTCACAAAAGCAATATGGCAATGATTTGTACGTGCCCGATGTCACGGGACTTTTTTGGAGTTTCCGTTTGATGATTTTGACCGGGATCGTTATGATTTTGGTTCTTTTAGGCGCCGGCTTTGCTTTATTCAAAAATAAGCTTTTTGCCTGTCCTATCCTTTTAAAATTCTTGGTTTGGATCATACCTCTTCCATTTTTATCTAATTCGTTCGGCTGGTATGTAACCGAGGGCGGACGTCAGCCCTGGATCGTTGTCGGACTTCAAAAAGTTTCTTCCGCAGTATCCTTGAATATTACTTCCGGTGAAGTCTGGTTTACCATGATTGGTTTTACCTTGATTTATCTGGTATTGGCAATTGCCGCTGTCTCGCTCTTCGTAAAATTCGTCAAAAAGGAACCGGCTGAGGCGCTGGAAGGAGGCAAAAGATAATGGATTTGAATATTTTATGGTTTATTCTAATCACCGTTTTATTCATCGGCTTCTTCTTTCTCGAAGGTTTTGATTACGGTGTCGGTATCTTATTGCCGTTCCTTGGCCACAACGACAAGGAACGCCGCATCATCATCCAGACCATCGCCCCTGTATGGGATGGCAATGAAGTTTGGATGATCACGGCTGGCGGTGCGCTTTTCGCCGCTTTCCCACATGCTTACGCTACGATGTTCAGCAGCTTTTACCTGGCGCTTTTCCTCATGCTGGTCGCTTTGATTTTCCGCGGCGCCGCTTTGGAATTCCGCAGCAAAAATGACTGCCCTGTTTGGCGCAGCACTTGCGATTGGTTGATTTTCATCGGCAGCGCTTTGCCTGCAATTCTCTGGGGCGTCGCTGTTACGAACATGATAAAAGGCATCGCCCTCAATGCGCAGATGACCTATATGGGATCGTTTCTCGATCTCTTGACGCCATACACGATTGTTGGCGGCATCACCTTTTTCCTCGTTTTTACGTTCCACGGTGCTGCGTTCTTGACACTACGTGTAGCTTCGACGACAAAGATCGATGATTTGCGCCTTGCTGCTCGAAAAATCGGCGTACTCGCTGTCTTAGCCTTTGTTTTGTGCTTGATATTGACCTATACAAATACCGATTTATTCACCAAAACACCGGCTGTCATCCTCTTATTCTTGGCCGCAGCAGTATTTCTTTTTTCCTACACTTGCTTGACCACCAAAAAATATGGTCTCGCATTTATATGCAGCTCTTTGGCAATCGCTTTCACAACAGCCGGCTTCTTTGCCGGACTCTTCCCTCGGCTTATGGTATCTAGTCTAGACCCAGCTTGGAGTTTGACGATTTATAATGCATCCTCCTCGCCTTATACACTCTCGATCATGACAGTTGCGGCTTTATGCCTAGTGCCAGTGGTCTTGATTTATCAAGGCTGGACCTATTGGATTTTCCGCAAACGCATCGATGAAAAACATTTGGAGTACTGATTTATGTCGAAAACGAAACTTCATCATGAATTAAAGATTCACAAGAAAAATTTATACCAGTTATCAGGCCTGCTATTTTTGACAGGCCTGTGCATCTCTGGTTTCGCTTTCAATTTTGCCAAGCTCTTGAATGACGTTTTCTTAAATGATATGGATTTAAAAAAAGCAGCGCCTCTTTTGGGAGCGCTGCTTTCTCTCGTCCTCATCCGTTTGGTTTTGAATTTATGGCAGGAAAGAACCGCATTGAAGCTTTCTCTTCGCATCCAGGAAAATCTGCGCCTTAGGTTAAATAAAAAATTGCTTAGCCTCAACCCGCTTGATCTTTCTGCACAACAAACCGGTGAATTCATCTCTTTAGCAGCGAATGGTGTAGATGAATTGGATGGATTTTTCCGTCATTTCGTGCCACAAGTCCTTGCTGCTATTATTTTGCCTTTAGTTCTCCTCAGTGCAGCCATAGCTGCTGATCCTTTGACAGCACTTATATTTTTTGTCACTGCACCATTGATTCCTTTCTTATTGTATTTGATTGGCCGGCTTGCGGCAAAAGCCAGTGCAGATCAATGGCGAGTCTTATCTGCGCTTAGCCGTAGCTTCTTCGAACTCTTGCAGGGCCTGACGACCTTGAAGATCTTCAATCGCAGCCGTCAACAACTGGAACTAGTCAATGAATTAAGTGATAGCTTCCGCACAGCTACGCTCAGCGTATTGCGCATCGCCTTTCTTTCCGCCTTTGTTCTCGAATTGCTCGCAACCTTGAGCATTGCCCTCGTAGCAGTCAGCATCGGCCTGCGCCTTTTGAATGGTTCGATGGAATTCACAGCTGCTTTTTTTGCCTTACTGCTCGCACCTGAGTTCTATCGCCCTTTGCGTCAATGCGGCTCCGCTTTTCACCAAGCCATGACTGCACTGACGGCAGCGAACAAAATTTACGATTTTCTCGACGTGCCAGCCAATTCAAAACAAGCAAAGAAAGCGACTATAAAGAAAACCCCCTCACCGTTTTCTATTCGCTTTGAAAATGTAAATTTTGCCTATAACAAAAAAACGGACCTTGCTCTTAAAAATCTCTCTTTCACACTCAAAGCCGGTACAACGAATGCCCTGGTCGGGCGAAGCGGTGCCGGAAAATCGACGATTTTTCAGTTGCTTTTACGTTTTGCTGAACCAACACAAGGAAAGATTTTCATCAACGATATTGAACTGAACCAAATCAATCCTGACTTTTGGCGAACCCGCATCGCCTATGTTCCACAAGAGCCTTATATATTTAGGGCGACGATTGCACAGAATATCGCTTTAACAAATCCTGCAGCCACACAGGCTCAAATAGAAGCCGCTGCCAAAGCTGCCAATCTCCATGATTCTATCATGGAAATGAAAGATGGCTATGAAACCGAGCTTGCCGGCCGCAATTCCTTAAGCGGCGGTCAAGGGCAAAGGCTCGCAATCGCCCGCGCTTTTCTTCGCGATTGCCCTCTATTGCTGCTCGACGAACCGACAGCACAGCTCGACGAAAAAAATGAACAAGCGATTTCCACTGCCCTTGAAAGGCTCAGCTATGGCAAAACAGTTCTCATTGCCTCTCACAAAATGTCACTCGTCCGTTCCCTATCTTCGATTTTTGTCATCGAAGACGGACAACTCATTGAAAACGGCAGCCATGAGAATTTGTGCCAAAACCAAGGGCTTTATTTTGAACTGACCCAGGCGCAAGGAGGGCTATCATGAAAACACTTTTATCTTTGCTGCGTCTAGTTTGGCTTCCCATGCTGCTTTCCATCCTCTGTGCCTGGGGCAGCAGTCTCAGTGCTGCAGCACTCATGGCAGCATCCGCTTACATCATCACGAGTGCCGCCTTGAAGCCGCCGCTTTATACCCTTTCAATGGCAATAACCGCGGTGCGCTTTTTCGGGATTTCACGGGCACTTCTGCGCTATTTGGAACGATATCTATCTCATGATGCATCATTTCGTTTACTGGGCCTTTTGCGGGCATTCGCCTACAAACAGCTAGAGCTTCGCATGCCGCTTAAGCTCCAGACAAGCAGCCAGGGCGTTTTTCTCAACCGCCTCATCAATGATATCGATGTCCTCAAGGATTTCTATCTGCGAGTCTTTGCTCCAATCAGCAGTGCGTTTTTAATGCTCTTGACATTATGTGTAGTACTATCCTTTTATAATACGGATTCTGTCTACTTGCTTTTGATTACATTCATTGCCTGCCTAGCGATTCCAGCCATTGCCTATCTTGGACAAAAGAAAAACCAAGCAAACCTTGATCTGGCAGTCAGTTCCTATAAAGACGCCTGCATCGATGCTTGGCTCGGTTTGGCAGACATCAAGGCAAGCGGCTGCGAAGCTTCACAGGCTGCTCAGTTGGAGACGGCAGCATGCACGATCACGCATCAACGCCTTATCAGCAATAAAAGGACCAATATTTCCGATCATTTAGCAACCAGTTTTTGCAATGCTGCTTTGCTGGCAATCTTCGCCTGCTTGATTCCAATAGTACGAGCCAATGAGCTAAACGGCATCACCTTAGCTGTACTGTTGCTCACGATACAATCGGGTTTTGAAAGCTTCGCTCTTTTACCTGAAGCATGGCGATCGCTGCAAGCCGCCTATCAAACCGCGCAGCATTTTTTCGAAAAAGCCCCTCTAACGCTGCCTACAAATGACACCGTGACCGTGCAAGACAAAAAAAGCAGCGAAACGAATGTATTGTCCGCACACAATATTTGCTTTTCTTATGACTCCTCCCGGCTTATCTTAAAAAATCTTTCTTTTTCGATTAAGCCCGGAGAAAAAACAGCCATCATCGGCGCCAGCGGATCTGGAAAAAGCACTTTATTCCATGTACTGCTCCATCTTTGGCAGTGCCAAAGCGGCGACTTGCTCTGGGAAGGTCAAAATTATAATAGCATGTCCCCGGAAAAGCTGCGCCAGGACATTCGTGCAATTACCCAAAACACTTACATATTCACCGGAACCATTCGCACGAATTTTGAAAAGATTTACCCACAAATTACCGACGAACAAATTTTTGCAGCACTAAAAAAAGCGCAATTAGATGAATTCATTCAAAGTTCAGAGCTTCTGCTCAATCGGCCCGTAGGTGAAAACGGCTGCCTCCTATCCGGTGGACAGCGGCAGCGTCTCGGAATAGCCAGAGCTCTTGCTCAACCAGCAAAACTGTTGCTTCTCGATGAACCAACCGCCGGCCTTGACAGCAAGACCACCGATGCCTTCATGCAAACCTTGCTTGAAAACCAAGAAGGCTATGCTATGCTTTTGATTACACATGATGATCATTTGCTCAAATACATGGATCGCATCCTATTGCTTCAAGACGGCGTCCTTACCGAATACAAATAAACAGAGCTGAGATTTCTCCCTAGAGAAATCTCAGCTCTGTTTTATTCACCGACAGCCATTTGCATGCCGCATTCTTCCATAAGTTTTTTAGCCTCTACATATTGTGCAATTCCCAAAGAAACTTTCTTGGCATCCTTCATCGCTCTGACAACAGTCGCCGGGCCATGGACAACATCGCCACCAGAAAAAATACCATGCCTTGTCGTCATTCCATACGGATGATTTTGTACTTTTACGAACCCGCCGGCATCGATCTCAATGCCTTTTGTCGATCCGACAATTCGCCCTGCGGGTTTTTGCCCGATTGCAACGATTACCTTATTCGCTCGAATGACACGACGTTTTCCTGAATCAACCAATTTCCCAGTTTCATCTGCCTCTCGCAAAACACATTCAACTGAAGCAACACGTCCGTCTTCGGCCAAAAATCGTTTAGAATCGATCATCGAGATGAACTCTATGCCTTCTTCCTTTGCCGTCTGAACACCTGACGGCAAAGCCGGAATATCCTCTTCTCTGCCTCGATTAAGTACTCTGACCGTTTTCGCCTTTTGCCGCATAGCTGTACGCGCTGCGTCTAATGCCGTATTGCCGGCACCAATTACGATGACTTCATCACCGGCCTGCACCGGTACTTCTGCTTCGTCTACACTGCCTTGGTTCGCCAGTGATGCCATCTGCAGAAGATAGGTTGCTTGCAATACACCTGGAAGCTCTGATCCTGTAATCGGTAAATTTTTACCGATTGCATTACCGGTTCCAATGAAGATCGCATCATAACCATCTTGAAAAATACGGTCCAAAGTAAGCTCCGTACCGACCATCACATGCAAGCGAAACTCCACACCCAGTTTTTCGATTTTACGGATTTCACGTCGTACGACTTCTTTTGGCAAACGAAATTCCGGAATACCATACATCAGCACTCCACCAGCTTCGCGCTGCGCATCAAACACCGTCACGCCAAAGCCCATTTTAGCCAAATCTCCAGCTACAGTAAGCCCTGCCGGACCAGAGCCAATGACTGCCACTTTACCTTTATTTGCTATCCGTCTCGGTTCCGACGTAATTTCGAGCTCACCATCCATGTCCGCAATAAAACGTTCCAATTTTCCTATCTTGATGCCTTTACCGTTTTTATTTAATATGCAGGCTCCCTCGCATTGTTTTTCTCTTGGACAAACACGGCCGCAAACAGCTGGAAGATTACTGCGTCTAGCAATCACTGCACTGGCAGCACCCAAATTCCCATTCGCCAGTTCCTTGATAAACGCAGGCGCTTCATTTTCAATTGGACAGGCCTTACGACATTCTGCATTGTCACAATCCAAACAGCGTTTTGCCTCCATAATAGCTTCCTTCAAAGTAAATCCTATCGTGTCATATACTGTTTCTTTCATCGATAAATCTCCTCTACTGTTCAAGCTCTGCTGATTTGCAGCCAAATATTGGGTTCGAAGTAATTATAACATCAAACTTATCGTATAACTAGCCCTTTTATGCATAATAATACAAGTTAATTTATTAACTTATATTGTGATTGTTCGAACTTTCACAGCTATAAAAATCAACGTTTTCAATATTTTTTATACTAGTTTTTATTTTCTCTCTATATATTTTATGCATTATTTTTTGCATTTTTATTCATGATTATTGTGATATAACTATATTTTATGACCATTTTATACAGACTGCCGCAGCCGGGTTCCGTCTATATCCCAGCGGGATATTATTTACCCCTCAAAAAATGACGATTTTTAGTTTGTGAAATGATTTACAAAATATCTCCGTTTTTTCTTCCGTCTATGCTATAATCTAATATTAGATTTTGATTTTAGGAGTGATTCTGCTATGAATACTGAAGATTTCCATAAACTTGTCCATGTCGTGACGGACTCGCCACTAAAGCCGCCTCATACATTGTTTGATAAAGGCTTTGACGATTGGCATTGCCGAGCGCGCCTCGCGCATTTTTTAGCCATGTCTGAATTCGATAAAAAAGAAGAAGCCATCGAACTCTTCAAATCGATTGTCGAAATAGAAGTAGATGAAGAAAAGGTCGAAGAAGTCGAAGAAAAGGTTTTTGCCCTGCAGCGTTTAAGCAGCTGCCTGCACGAAGAAAAACGTGAATTAGACAGCGCTCTCCATTATATCAACCTTGCCATCGAGCTTGCTGAATCCACTGATTTTCTCTACAAATACATCTTACGCGGTGAACTTTGGGCTGACCGTTGGGCTAGAATGCACGCGCTGCAGCAAACAAGTGAAGCCGAGGCTGAAATCGATGAAAAAATCGACCTCTACCAGCCGTTACCGGTCAAGCACAATAGTTATCTTTATTACGGCTACCGTTTCAAGGCCCAGCTTGCAGCAGAACGCGGCGTGACCTTAGTTGCCAAAGACTTCATGCACATGGCACTTTCTTTCATGGAACTTCCGGAAGAAAACCAAGCTCGACTCGAAGAAGCTTTTGCCGCTGACCATGACAATGCATCCTGGATCCTCAACCAAGTTGACCTTGCCACACCAGCTCCTGACAAGCTGCACTGGGATATCTAAAAAGAAAGATGAGCCTGCTGTCTAGTAACAGCAGGCTCATCTTTTTTAGATTTTAAGTTCTAATCCGACCGGGCAATGATCACTACCAAAAATCTCGTTATGTATCGTTGCCTCTTTTATATTTTTTTCCAATGTCTTTGATACGACAAAATAATCAATACGCCAGCCAGCATTTGTTTCGCGAGCCTTGCGCATATACGACCACCAACTGTAAATACCGGTTTTTTCTGGATAAAGAACACGGAAGCTATCGACGAAACCTGCCGATAAAAGCTCCGTCATTTTAGTGCGTTCTTCATCAGTGAAACCGGCATTACGATGATTCGTCTTTGGATTTTTCAAATCGATTTCTTCATGAGCAACATTCAAATCCCCACAAAGAACCACCGGTTTATTTTTTTCTAATGCCAATAAATAATTTCGGAAATCATCTTCCCACTGCATGCGATAAGACAAACGTTCGAGTTCACGTTTAGAATTTGGCGTATAGACATTGACCAAATAAAACGAAGCAAATTCCAACGTAATGACCCGTCCCTCATGATCATGTTCTTCGATTCCCATGTCATAGCTTACCTTCAAGGGCTGTTCTCTAGAAAAAACAGCCGTACCTGAATAGCCTTTTTTTTCGGCACTGTTCCAATATTGATGATACCCCGGCAAATCAACCTCGACTTGTCCTACCTGCATTTTTGTTTCCTGCAGACAAAAGACATCCGCATCCAAAGCAGAAAAAGACTCCATAAAGTCTTTGCCCAGACAAGCTCTTAATCCATTGACATTCCATGAAATGAATTTCATATCATCACCTCATTCTTAAATGTTTGTCTCACTTTGAGTGACCGCATCGGCAATCTTGGCAAACTCCGCTAACGACAAAGTTTCCCCGCGTCGCACGCCATCGATACCGGCAACTTCAAGAATATCTTGAACGATGGTCTTGTCGACCCCCATAGCCTTAAGCGCATTATTCAAGGTTTTCCGGCGTTGTCCAAAAGCGGCTTTAACTACACGGAAAAACATTTTTTCGTCGATTACATCTACCGGTGCAGTCGAACGGACCTGGCAGGCAATGACCACCGAATCGACTTCCGGTGCCGGTAAAAAGGACTTGGGCGGCACATCGAGCATGATTTTAGGCTCCGTATAATACTGCACGGCAACCGACAAGGCACCATAATCTTTTTTCCCCGGCTGAGCAACCATGCGTAAAGCTACTTCTTTTTGAACCATCGTAACTAATTTGGTTATTGGCAAATGTTGTTCGAGCAATGCCATAATGATTGGCGTGGTGATATAATACGGCAGATTCGCAACTACTTTAAAGCTGCCATCCCCCATGATTTCAGGAATATTTACTTTCAGTATATCCCCCGGGACAATCTTCACATTGTCGTAACCAGCCAATGTTTCAGCAAGGACAGCCGGCAGTTTTTTGTCAAGCTCTACGGCAACGACCTCTGCGCCAGCTTCTGCAACACCTTGTGTCAATGTCCCTATTCCCGGTCCGATTTCAAGGACTTTCTCGCCTGGCTGAATTTCAGCCGCTTCAACGATTCCTTGAACAATGCTTTCATCGATCAAAAAATTCTGTCCTAACCTCTTGCTCATATGGATATTGAAACTTTTCAATATATGTTTTGTGACTTCGCGCTTGGCGATTGTAGGCTGTATCATAATTTATCTCCCTTAGCGGCATTGAGTTCTTCAAGAGCTGCTATAAATTCATCTCTCGTAACGCCATAATGATTTAAACGCAATAAAAATGTTTTGGCATTGGCGTAACCGATACCCAGTTTTGCCCCGAGAATCGCCCGTCTGCTGCTAGCATCAGAATTACCACTGAGCCCAGCTTTGATCAAATCCGCTCCTTCAAAAACTGTTTGCGGGTTCCAGCCAAGTGTCCGCACCTTTGCCAATGCGTTTTGAATGGCAGCTGGTGAAGCTTGCTCGATGCCGATGTCATTATTGGCTGTTGCCTCTTCTTTTGGCACAAAAGCATGCTTAGCTTCTGGAAAACGCTTGCTCAAATAGGATCGAATTCTTTCTCCGGCCGAATCCGGATCGGTCATAATGATGATGCCTCGCTTTTGATACGCCTGACGAATATTGTCAATCGTATGCTTTTGCAAGCTGAACCCTCCGGTTATGATGCAATCCGCCTCAACCGCTTTGTTTATAGCTACGACATCCATCTTGCCCTCTACTACCAAAACTTCTTTTATCATATTTTCGCTATCTCCAAGTCTTAATTCTTCTATAATATATAGTGTACCTAAATATTCATATAAAAACAAGAAAAGATGAGAGTGCTGTACTAATTTCTTAGTACAGCAACCCCATCTTGTTAATCTAACACATATACCTTTACCGTCTGGCGGCCAAAATCCATGGCTTCTCCATAGTTCTCCATGCAAAGGTCTACTTTATTGCCCTGAATCGCTCCTCCTGTATCGGCGGCAATTGCCATGCCGTATCCAGGAATAAACAATCTAGTCCCCAAAGGAATCACATTCGGATCGACAGCTACAACACCTCGTCTTGCTGCCATCCCCGTCGCTGTGATTCCAGCGCCACCACCATCACTAGGAAGATATGCACTCGCTTCCATATAAATCGCTCGATTAAAGCGCATAGCTCCTCTTGATGTCGTGACCGTATCACGTGCTCCTACCTTGATGATTTCAGGCTGTGAAGGAACTGTCTCTGTCGAGTCAATAACTTCTTCCCCAGTCTTCATGCCATCGCGATAAAGTTCTCTAACTTTTAAAGTTTTTACACCATTAGCTCCATACTGCACGACCTGTTCACTGCCTTTTTCCATGTCCGGGTCCGGCTGACGGACGGCCTGATATGCATCTTGTTCTTCGTGTTCAATAATTTTTTCAGAAACTGCTTCAACTTTTATATTTAGTTTTTCCTGAATTTTCGAAGTCATTCCTGGGGTGACATCGTAGCCTGCCCCATCATAGCCCAGCTCGCTGAGCAATTCTCCCACTGTTGGCTTTCCGGTTATAATTTCCTGTTTCTTTCCTTGAAACTCTACAGTAACAGGCACTGCACGATAAACGGTTATTACGGTATTGTTTTTCACTTCGTCAGTCGATAAGCGATATTCGTCCTTGTCTTGCAATTGCACGCCAGCTTGCTCTAATATTCTCCCCGGACTACTGAATAATGTATTGACCACCTGTGTATTCCCATCGACTAAAACATCAACTGTTTTATAGCCACTGACGAATCCTGTCACTGTCATCAATATAAAGAGTAATACGATACAAACCGTTAAATTTTTTCTCGTTTTTTGATTTAAAATCATCGAAATCATTTTTTTTAAACTCATTCAATTCCCCCTTCCGAAGAACGTGAGAATTATATCATGCTTTTTTCCGTCATGTCAAATTTCCAGTGATATTCCAGCTATTTTTCGACTAATATATGTATTAATTGTAAATTTATTCCTTATTTTTCTTCCATTTTTATGTAAATTTATAGCTTTTTATGTATTTTTTTACCTTTATTTGTAATTTTATTACATTGTAATTACAAATATTTCCTTTTTACTGAAATTACGAACGATTATAGGTATAAATGACTATAAACTAATAATTGAAAGTTTCCTCTCCATAAAAACGTAATATTTCTAAAAATATAAAAGGAACTCATCCAATATTTGTAATATTTTCTGAGTTCCTTCTATGATTTTCACCTATATTTTTGAAGTTTCATACATAAAAAACCATGTAAATAAATGATTTTAAGCATTTTAACTGTCCCCAGCGGTATTTTTCAAGTTGAAAAATCATTTGAGGTCGAATAAATCACGAGCATTTTGTGTTGTTGCACCAGCAAATTCCTCAAAAGAAATTCCTCTGATTTCGGCTGCTTTTTCTGCGACAAAACGAACGAATGCAGGTTCATTACGATGTCCGCGTTTCGGTACAGGTGCCAAATACGGACTGTCCGTCTCAACGAGCAAGCGTTCGAGAGGAACCTGCTGGACGATCTCCGGCAGCTTGGCTGCATTCTTGAACGTGAGCGGTCCATCGATGCCAAGATACCAGCCCCGTTTTAAAAGTTCACGGGCCATTTCCCAGCTTCCTGAAAAACAATGGATGACACCACGAATCCCTTTTCCTTCTTTTTTGATGATTTCCATAAGGTCACCATGCGCCTCTCGGTCGTGAATACTTACAGGAAGATGCATCTGACGGGCAACATCGAGCTGGCGAATAAAGACTTCACGTTGGCACTGCCTTGAACAATTCTCATAATAATAGTCCAATCCAATTTCACCGATTGCTACGACTTTAGGCAGTTCTGCCCAACTAGCTAAAAGCTCATCATGCGAAGCCATCATCGTGCCAGCCTCTTGCGGATGGATTCCTACAGCTGCATAAATGCCAGGATAATCCTCGGCCAGCTTGACCGCACGAGCGGATGATTCAATCGTATCGCCTATATTGATGATGCACTCAACACCTGCAGCCATGGCTCGTTCAATGACTTCTGCCCTGTCTTCATCAAACTTTTCATCTTGGATATGTGCATGTGTGTCTATCAACATTTTATTTCACCTTGCTGCCAACCGGCATGTCAACTTCGACAACCTTGAGCTCTTCACCTTGGGATGCTGCTAGGACCATTCCCTGTGATACGACACCGCGAATCTTAGCAGCTTTCAAGTTAATCAGCATCACAACGGTCTTGCCAATCAAATCAGCTGGTTCATAATGCTTGGCAATACCTGAAATAATCGTACGTTGTTCGGTTCCCAAATCGACCGTCAACTGCAAGAGTTTTTCCGTCTTCTTGACTTTTTCAGCTGCCAAGATTTTTACAATGCGAAGGTCCATCTTGGAAAATTCTTCGATTGATACTTCTGTTTTTTCTTCTACCGAAGCCGCCACTACTGCCTTAGGAGCTTCTTTGGGCAAAGCTGCCTCTGCCTTGATTTCTGGCTCGATCTCAATGCGCGGGAAGAGCTGTTCCGCCTCGCCGATATGCATGCCGACAGGTGTCTGGCCCCAAGTTTCGATATCTGTCAATTGGAGCGTTGAAAAGTCCTGCGCCAGGCCTAATTGCTTCCAAATCTTAGGTGCCGTCACTGGCATGAACGGTGAAATCAGCACACTGATGATGCGAAGGCTTTCAATTAAATTGTAAAGAACTGCATCGAGTTCGGCTTTCTTCGCCGGGTCTTTGGCCAAAGCCCAAGGAGCTGTCTCATCGATGTATTTATTCGTACGGCTGATGAAGGCCCATATGCTTTTGATCGTCGCACTCAGTTCCATTTTTTCCATGGAAGCTTTAAAATCCTGTACGGTCTGCATAGCCATGTCGATAAGTGATTGATCGATGACGGATGCTTTGCCGGGATCAGCAACGACACCTTGATTGAACTTATTGCTCATGTTGAGCGTACGATGCAGCAAATTGCCAAGATCATTGGCTAAATCTGAATTGATGCGCTGAATCAAAGCATCTCGTGAAAAATTGCCATCCATGCCAAGGTTGATTTCTCTTAACAAGAAATAACGGATTGCATCTGGCCCAAATTCTTCAATCAAACCAACCGGATCTACGACATTTCCTTTCGATTTTGACATCTTGTCGCCTTCAACAATGAGCCAGCCATGTCCATAGACTTTTTTAGGCAACGGCAAATCAAGTGCCATCAATATGATTGGCCAAATAATCGAATGGAAACGAACGATTTCTTTGCCGACAAGATGCAGATCTGCCGGCCAGAATTTCTCGAATTTTTCCTGATCAGACAGATATCCGGCTGCTGTCAAATAATTTGACAGGGCATCGAACCATACATAGATGACATGCTTTTCATCAAGCGGTACAGGAATCCCCCAGTCGAATGAGGTTCTTGAAATACATAGATCTTCAAGTCCTTGTTTAATGAAATTGATCATTTCATTGCGGCGTGATACCGGCTGGATAAAGTCCGGATTTGCTTCTATGTATTCGAGCAAACGATCCGAGTAACTAGAAAGGCGGAAAAAATATGCTTCTTCAGCAACTTCTTCAACCGGGCGATTGCAATCCGGACACTTTCCGTCAACTAGTTGGCGTTCAAGCCAGAACGTTTCGCAAGGCGTACAATATAAGCCTTTGTAAGCACCTTTATATATATCGCCTTTTTCATAAATCTTGCGGAAAATTTCCTGTACGACTTTATAATGGCGTTCCTGCGTCGTCCGAATGAAATCGTCGTTAGAAATATTCAAACGATGCCAAAGATCTTGAAAGCCGGCAACGATTTTATCGACATATTCGATTGGTGTAATGCCTTCTTCTTCCGCTTTTCGCTGGATTTTCTGACCATGTTCATCCGATCCGGTCAAAAACATTACATCGTACCCTGCTAAGCGCTTAAAACGAGCGATAGAATCGGCGATCGTCGTGCAATACGCATGTCCGATATGAAGTTTTGCACTTGGATAATAAATCGGGGTAGTTATATAAAATGGTTTTTTGTTCACGAAAAAAAATCCTCCCTTGATAATAGTACTTCTTATTATAGAACAAATACGCCCAATGAACAAAACTTTTTTATCGAATTCCTTTAAATAAGTGAGTTTTTTCAGCCAATCTTCAGTTCCTCTAACACCACTTCAAAAAATCGATTGAATCGATTGGATAATTTTGACCCCGCCCCTTTTCAAAGCATTTGCACTGCTGCCCTTTTACTGCTTAAAAGCCGCAGCATTCCGCTAGAATCCAGCTTAAACAATTCATTATATTCTGCAAATTTTCTTGCAATAATTTTCAAATTATGGTACTATTTAACCAGGTTCAGGCGTGACATTCTTAGGCTGATGCCATAGAAATAATATTGAGGAGTGATGCATCATGAAGTCCACCGGTATTGTACGCAAGGTTGATGAACTCGGCCGTGTCGTAATTCCAATCGAGCTACGGCGCACGTTGGGGATTGAAGAGAAAGATGCATTAGAAATCTACGTAGACCAGGATCGTATTATTTTACGAAAATACGAGCCATCTTGTTCTTGCATCTTTTGCGGCAATGCAGATAATGTAATCAAATTCAAAGGAAGAAATATCTGTAACGATTGTTTGCAGGAAATCCCTAACGACAAAGAATGATTGTTTGGCAATTTCTCTAGAAATATATAAAAGCAGCACCATGGAATGATACGTTTTCCATTGGTCCTGCTTTTATTTTTTTGCATTTTATTCTTTTTCAGCTGCCAAAACAGCCTGATATACGTCTCTGCGGCTAATCCCCAAAGTTATCGCCGCCTGCTTCATTGCCAATTTTTTATCCATGCCATCAGCAACAAGGCTTCCAACCAACTCCGCCGGAGAAAGCATATTTCCTCTTTGTTCCAGTTCTTCTGCCAATATCGTTTCTGCATCACAGCCAGCAACAACAATGACGAATTCACCGCGAGGCTGGATTTGATCGAAATGCTCTGCCAAATCACCTAAAGATCCCCGAAGGAACTCTTCGAATTTCTTTGTGAGCTCACGCGCCACTGCCGCCGGACGCTGTGAACCAAAGGTATGGTTCAGCTCTTTTAGCGTCGCTTTCAAATGATGCGGTGCCTCATAAAAAAGCAGCGTTTCTTCTCGTTGCTTGATTTTTTCCAAGACATCTCGCCTTTTTTTCGTTGTTTTGGGCAAAAAACCGACAAAGGTGAACATCGTCGTATCGAGCCCAGAACAAATCAACGCCGACAGAGCAGCATTCGCTCCTGGGAGCGGGGTCACTACGATTCCTTCGGCAATCGCCAATTCAGCAAGATGGCTGCCCGGATCAGCAATTCCCGGCAAGCCTGCATCACTGACAACGACGAGATCCTCACCGGTCAACAAATATGCAATGAGCTCGGGCCCTTTGGTAAACTTATTGTGTTCATGATAACTCGTAAGCTTGGTATGTATATCATAGCACGACAAAAGCTTTCGCGTGTGGCGTGTATCCTCTGCCGCAATAAGATTGACCTGTCCCAGGATTTGCACTGCCCGATATGTCATATCCGCTAAATTACCAATCGGCGTCGCAGATAAATATAAAGTTCCTTTTTTTATCGTCTCATCCATTATGATCTTCCTCATAGAAATATTTCCTGATTTCATCGGTATAACTGCCATCTTCACGATGGACAATGATCGGAGGTTCCACCTTGAGTCCACCAGGATTCGCTCCGACAATGCCCTCGATGAGGACCATCGTCGGCTCCTTATCAAACTTCGGATGAACAAAACACAAGCGTTTTGGCTCCATCTGATTTTGATGCAGCATGACAATGATTTCACCAAGGCGCTCTGGTAAATGGACCATAGCGAACCTGCCACGAAACTTCAAGGCGTATCTGGCTGCTTTGATGACATCACCAAGATTCGCCGTGAGTTCATGGCGGGCCCTTGCCACGCCATTGAGCTCGTTGACTTGTCCATGCTTCAACGGACGATACGGTGGATTCGACACAACCAAATCCACACCTTCAGCTGGATACAACTCTCGAATCTGGCGCAAATCGCCTTCTCTCACCGTAATCTTTTCCTCCAGCCCATTAAGAACAACATTGCGGGCAGCCAAATCTGCCATGATCGGGTTCAGCTCAAGCGCTTCGACATGCTGTACCTGATCTGCCAGCAGTAACGGAATCACGCCTGTGCCCGTACCGAGATCCATGACCCGAAAATGTTTTCTTACCGAAGCAAAATGAGCCAATAAGACCGCATCGAGCGAAAAACAAAATTCTTTTTCATTTTGGATGATTTTCATGCCACCAACTAAAAGATCATCCATTCGTTCGCCCGGGCGAAGATCATTCTTCATCTTTTTCTACTACATCCTCCCAGGATGCAACAATCGTCTTTTTGTCATCGAGCAAAATCGTTACCGTACGGCGCTGATTATTGAGAGAAATGACTTTTCCCTCGCCATCGACCGACACGACCCGGCTGCCTTGTTTCGGAGCCACAATCTTCTTGCGGCAATTCCCGCCTGCACCATTATTGCAATAGCAATCGTTTTCATATTTCAAGCAGCACATCAAGCGGCCGCAAATGCCAGAGATTTTAGTCGGATTAAGCGACAGATTCTGATCTTTTGCCATACGAATCGACACGGGTTCAAAATCCCCCAAAAATGTCGCGCAGCAAAGCGGACGTCCGCAGCAGCCAATGCCGCCGATGAGTTTTGCCTCGTCACGGACACCGATCTGGCGAAGCTCAATCCTCGTGCGGAAAACTGCAGCCAAATCTTTGACCAATTCCCTAAAATCAATGCGGCCATCTGCTGTAAAGTAAAAAATGATTTTATTTACATCAAAGGTGTATTCGACTTCGATGAGCTTCATCGGTAATTTATGCGAAACAATTTTCTTCTCACATATCTTGAACGCTTCTTCTTCTTTGACCTTGTTTTCTTTGACCTTATTGCGGTCTGCCGGCGTTGCTTTGCATTTTACTGTCTTTAGCGGTGAAACGATCTTATCGTCTTCGACCTCGCGCGGACCAATGACCACCATACCGTACTCTACCCCACGGACCGTCTCGACGATGACATCATCGCCTTGTGCTAACTTTAGCTGACCCGGGCCAAAATAATATATCTTACCGGCTTCTTTAAACCGTATTCCCACAACTGTCTGCACTGCGCAGCCCCCTCTATTTCAAATCACGTATCTTTAATAAAAACTGTTCCATCAACAGGCGCGTATTCGCATTCGAACGCAGCCTCTGCTGCACTATATTGCTTGCAGCCAATGCTGAAAATATTTTAGGCATATCCCAATCGGATAAGTGCCCCTTGAGCTCCTCGATGCGATCGCTATTGTATAAAGGCTCTTGTCCCGCCTCATCACTTAAAACCAATAAATCACGCAAAAGCATATTGAGATACGAGATGGTTTCTTGCAGCTCTTCTCTCGTATAATCACCGAACTTTTGGCTTTCTGCCCAAATCTCTTCTAACGAAAAGGCTGATATATTCGTCAAAAAATCTAAAGCAGCATCCCGGCGAAGCAACCCATCATTCTCGCTGAGATCTAGTGCTCTGCCAAAGCTTCCTTCAGCCAGCCCCGCTAAAACAGGAGCACTTTCTGCATCGATCCCACGGACAATAAGCGCTGCCGCCAAAGCTTCCCGCCGCAGCGGCTGGAAAGGCATCGGCATAGAACGCGATATGATCGTATCGAGCAATGCATCGCGGCTCGCCGCCACTAAAATGAAAACAACCTGTCCTGTCGGCTCTTCCAAAGTCTTTAGCAGACTGTTCGCGGCAGCTTCATTCATCTTATCCGCTTGATCGATGATGACGACCCTTTTGTCTGATAAATACGGTGCCCGCGAAATCTCAGCTTGTAAGCTTCGAATCTGCTCGATTTTAATCATCTTGACGGTTTTTCCTTCTGGTTCGATCACATAAAAATCAGGATGAGTTCCCGCCAAAAGTGCCTGACAAGATGGGCAAACCCCACAAGCAGCCTGCTCTTTCACACACAGCAAAGATGCAGCCAAAACCTGTGCTGTCAAAAATTTACCGATGCCATAAGGTCCACAAAAAAGAAGCGCATGCGGCAAGCGGTCTTCCTGCACCAACTGCTTGAGCTGTGCGATATTTTCTTCATGACCAATGATTTTATTCCAATTTATTTCCATCACATGTATAAATCCACAAGCATTCCGCGAATGACATCTTGTTTCGCTGCGATCTTCAACGGATCTGCCTGGCCCAGCCGAATCTCTTCAGCCATTTCTTCCAAATTCTTATCGATTTTGCGCACTGTTGTATAGGTCTTCTGTCGTCCCATCCTATCCCAGCCAGATTGAGACTGCATACTGTACATTCTTGAAACCGCTTCACCTACGAATTCCTTTACTAAATCGCGATACGACTTAAGCTCATCATATGTAGGTGTTTGCGTCAGTCTTGCGCCTTGCTCTGTTATCTTATTTAATAAATCAGTAAGCTTTTCTGTTGACATATTATCCTGGCTTTGTGACAGTTCCGTAGAAAAGTCATCTTCAGCCTCTTTAGTACGCGTTTTTACATCGCGTTCCAAAGTCGAGATTGTTCTACGCGTGCTCAATCCATCTATTTTCATAGCCAACATCCTTTTCCGCTGCTGCAATTACCTTTCGGTTGCGATAAAATCATAAATACCCAGTATATATAAATTATAATTGTTTTCCAACCAATAAGCAATAAAAGGCGGTGGCAAAATAAAAATTTGCCACCGCCTTTTATTGCTTATCTATGCTCTTTTTTATAATCGCTTATAAACAGCTTCATAAACTGCCTTATGGATCTCTTCCACCGTCTTTAACTGCCCATTTTTTGTGCAATCGATTTTTAACCAATCATATTTTCCGACCAGTTCTTGATAAGCAGCATAGCATCGTTTCAAATACTCTTGATCTGCTTCATGGATATCTTTTACACTATGTTCTGCCTGTGCCCTTTTGGCTATCAAATCGTTGCTAATATTAGGCGGAACATCGAGAAACACTACGGCATCCGGTATTGGCAGTCCCATTTTGACAAATTCAAAATCCCATAGCCAGTCCAAAAAACTCTGCCGCTCGCCTTTATCTTTTATCTTTACTGCCTGATGCACCATGTTAGAAGTCGTATAACGATCTGCCAAAATAATAGCACCCTCATCATAGTCTTTCTTCCAGTTCATCCGAAAAGACGCGTAGCGATCGACTGCAAAAAAAGTCGAGGCAGCATAAGCATTCACGTCATCGGCGTGTTTGCCAAATTCTCCTTTTAAGTACAACTTGATCAAAGCCGAAGAATCACTTCCATAATCAGGAAACTCAACTTTGCGTATACGTCTGCCATCGCACTGTAAATGTTCGAACAAAGCCTTGGTCTGCGTAGCTTTACCGCACCCATCCCCAGCTTCGATTATAATTAATTTCCCCTTCATCATTTCACCACTTTTATTGTATTGAGCTTTGCGTCTACCGGCCCCACAACCTTAAGGCCTATAGACTGCATTGCCCGGACATACTCGATAATTTCCCGGGTAATGATTTCCCCAGGACAAATAATAGGAATTCCCGGTGGATAAAATGTAATCATCTCGGCCGCGACACAATCGGCACTTAAGTTAAAATCTTCTTGACGATTTTTGCTAAAAAGAGCCTGCCTCGGTGAAATTTTTACGGGTGGCATCGGCGGTAAGTTGACCTTTCTTGGTGCTATCTCTTTTTCTCGACGTTCAGCCGCCAAAGAGCGCAACGCCCGCAAAAGGATTTCCCCTTCGCGTTCGCTATCAGCCAGCGATATGATGAAAAGGACATTGTACATATCCGATAACTCACATTGAACTTTATGCTGATGCCGTAAAATCTGCTCAGCCTCTGGTCCGGTATAGCCAAGGCCAGAAACCGTCACCGTGAGTTTAGTCCAGTCCAGAGAAAAACTGCCCGGCTTATGCAGCCGCTCTTCGCCAAAGCAGTAAAGACCGTCAATCTGATTGATTTCCTGTCTTAATTTCTGTGCCAGACAAACCGCCCGGCCAATACGCTCTTTCCCCTCGACTGCCATCTGCTGACGAGCCGCATCCAGTGAGGCGAGCAACAAATAGTTCGGACTTGTCGATTGTACAAGGCTTGTCATCATCTGCAAACGATCCGGATCGATTCGTCCATAACGGGCATGGAGCATCGAGGTCTGCGTCAATGAGCTCAAGATCTTATGTGTGCTCTGCGCTACGATATCCGCTCCGGCAGCAAGCGCCGGCAGTGGCAGCGAATCATCAAAGGGCAAGTGCGGCCCATGTGCTTCATCGACGAGCAGCAGCATCTCATTTGCGTGTGCCAACTGCACGATTGCTTTAAGATCCGATGCAACTCCATAGTAGGTCGGGTTGATCACTAAAACAGCTTTAGCATCTTGATTTTCCTCAATTGCCTGTGTTAAAGCCTCAACTGTTATTCCCATGGCAATTCCCAATTCCTCATCGATAGCCGGTTGAACAAAAATCGGCTGCGCTCCACTGAGCATGACTCCTGCAATAATTGAACGATGTGCATTTCGCGGCACGATGATTTTCTCGCCCGGACTAAGTGCCGCCAAAATCATCGCTTGTATAGCTCCACTGGTTCCATTGACGACAAAATAAGAAGCATCTGCGCCATATAAGTCTGCTGCCAAATCCTGCGCAGCTTTAATGCAAGTTGACGGTTCATGCAGATCATCAAGCTCTGCCATAAGCGAAACCTCTGTTTTCAGGCCAAACGGTGTCACAAAATCACGAAAGGATTCAGCTATCCCCTTGCCCTGTTTGTGCCCCGGCGTATGAAATGCCGTCGCTCCATCGGCGACATAGGCACGCATAGCCTCAATCAGCGGTGCACCTTTTTGTTTATCCTCCAAAAAATCCTAACCCCTTCCTCATATCACATCTTCTAATGGCAAAAGCAAGCGGACTTTTGTTCCATGCCCGGGATTTGAAACAAAGATCAACTGCGCTTTGATGATGCTGGCGCGCTCACGCATTCCCGTAATACCAAAATGTTCCGGTATTTCACCGGGTTTCAACTGCGGCGGCTGTTCATCGGTATCGAACCCAACGCCATGATCTTCTATTACAACTGATATATTATCCCTATTATAACGTAAAAAAACCGTTGCCGTCTTTGTGTTAGCATGTTGGTATATATTATTCAATGCTTCCTGAATAATCCTAAAAAAGCTCACCTCGACAAACTTATTGATAGGGACAACTGTTCCCTCGGTTTCAAATCGAACATCGATGCTGCTGCGCTCCTTGAATTTGACCAAATACTGCTGCAAAGCTGCTTGTAACCCTAAATCATCCAAAGACATCGGTCTCAAATCAAAGATGACTTGCCGTATTTCCGTAAGGCAGTCTCTAGTCTGTTCCCTAAACTCACGCAAACCGAGTTTTGACGCGCCAGGATCGACATCAATCATTCGTTCACATATCGTTGCTTGATAAATGAGATTTGCCATCGACTGAGCCGGTCCGTCATGAATTTCTCTCGATAATCTTAATCGTTCGTTTTCTTGCGCGGTAATTATCTGAATGCCCAGCAATTTCCCTTTACTGGCAAGCTCCAATTGGTTGACCACATCGCCTAGCTGCGAACCGAGATATCCGATGACCACACCGATCTGTATGGCGAGATTTTTTGCATTGTTAACCGTTTCTGTGACTGCATGCAGACGAATTTGTGTCCGATCGCGCTGCTGACGAAGCTGCGTTTCCTGTTCCATTGCAATTGCCAGCTCGACCTGCGCCTTTTCCGCTTCACCATAGCAACGACGGATATCCGCCTCTGAGTAAGACGAAAAATTCTTACTGACTCTAGCCAATTCTTGCTTTTTTTGCTGGGCTTCGATTTTCAATCGATCGACACGCTCTATAATAGACTCTACACGATATGTAAGTACTGATAAATCCTGTTTGGTAAGCTCGATTTCCCGACATGCTTTTTCATAGATATCGAAAATCTGCGACTTGCTGCTTTCAATTGTGCTGACTACCTCGCGGTATATTTGGTTCAGCGCCTTATCACTGCTTTCATTCTTCACCATCACCATATGTAGCTATCCCACCTAAATACTTATTCTATTGTGATTTTACTCTGCATTCGCTGACAGTGCAATATTATTTTCACTGCCAAAAAACTTATCAACATATTCAGAGGCTGTGGATAAATATTATCCACAGCTCAAAACGCTTTTTTTGTAAGAAATATACCTACAGCAAAAAATAGTTATCCACAAGTTTTCCGTTTTTGTGCACAAAAAAGTGGATAACCCTGCTTCTGCAAGATTATCCACAAATCCATTCTTCTATTTCTTTTCTGAATGTTTTTTACTCTCATCGTTTTGTCGATTCCGACGAAACATCCGCAAAACAACCAGTGCCAAAAGCGCTCCCGCTAGGATATAAATATCCGACTGACGAAAAACCGTCTGCGCACCTTCGCCTGTCCACTTAACGTAGACAGCCGCCAAAACCACTAAGATAACCAGGGTATTTACCATCGTCCCATTGAACATTTTAATAACTCTTCATCTCGCTTTTGTTAAAATTGACGATCAGCTCACAGCAACGATATTCTCACTTTGCGTTTGCTGCCTTGCTGAAATATTGTCCTTGATATCTTCCCATACAAGCATCGGTGCTTTTTCAAAACCATTGAAGGTAGTCGCCGAGGCCGAAGTATACGCGCCAAAATTCGGCACCAATATACAATCGCCGATTTCAAGCCTTGGACTAAAACGATCCTTGTAGAGAATATCCAAAGAATCACAACTTGGTCCGGCAAAAGTAACCGGAACTTCTTCGCCATTTTTAAAGGTCTCAAATTCATAAAACCAATGGTCGAAGATAATCCCAGATAATGCCCCGTAGACACCATCGTCGAGGAAGTACCAATCCTGTCCATTGCGCTTTTGTGTCCCGATGACGCTTGTAATGAAATTCACTGCCGTACCACAAATATAGCGACCTGGTTCTGCCCAGATTTCCGTATCAGGGAAAAGCCGTTCAAGATCGGCATTGATATTTTGTACCATCTCAGTCAAATCAAATTCCATATTGGGTGCTGGTACAGGAAGACCGCCACCAATATCGAGTACATCTAAGTCAAAGCCCTCTGCCTTGGCTTCATCGAACAAGCGGCGGCAAAGCTCTAAAGCATACGTGTGTGACTGCGTCGAAAGCAACTGGCTGCCCGCATGAAAGCAAAGGCCTCTGACATTTAAGCCCTGGTCCCTCGCCAAGCGCAAAAGATACAATACATCTTCTGGTGCAGCTCCAAACTTTTTATTTAAATCAACAAGAGCTGTTGAATGGTCGATGCGCACGCGCAGCAATACATCACTGCCTGGTACGTACTCAGCCATCTTATGGACTTCACTCTCGCTGTCGAATGTAAATTTATTGACGCCATATTCTGCGGCAAGCTTCAAGCTGCGCGGCGTCTTCACAGGATTCGCATAAATCATATGCTCTCCCGGAACCCCCATGTCTCCGAGTCGGCGAATCTCACCGGCTGATGCAACGTCAAAACTAGATCCCAAGGCCGCCATCTTTTCGATTACCGGCTGCGCTGGATTGGATTTCATTGCATAAAAGACACGGACCCTTGGCAAATTATTGCGTAAAAACAAGTAGTTATACGCGATTTGTTCCAAAGATACCGTCAATAACGGTGTTTGATACCGTTCGGCCAAAAAAGACATTTCTTTCTGTGTGAGTTTAAAAGTTTTCATAACACTCCCCTTATCCCTAGCTTGCAGTTTTAGCTGCAATTAATTTGGTATTGCTAAATTTTAATTTTAGTAATAGTGTTATATTTGTCTTTTAATCGCAAAATCCTGCTAATAATTGAAATTTTTTTGAAAAAAAAATAAAACCAACCAGAACAACGTCTGATTGGTCTCATTTTGATGTGCTATTTTAGAATGCAGGAACTACAGCACCCTTATATTTTTCATTGATGAATTTCTTGACATCATCGGATTTCAACGCCTTAATCAAAGCCTGGATTTCCGGACGATTTTCATCACCCTTGCGTACGGCAATAATATTGACATATGGTGAAGAACTGTCTTCGATGATCAGAGCATCTTTGGTCGGCACGAGATCTGCCTGTATTGCATAGTTGGTATTGATGACTGCTGCATCAACATCTTCAAGTGCACGTGGCACCTGTGCTGCTTCAACTTCTTTGAATTGCAGATGTTTAGGATTATCAACTACATCTTGTACCGTAGCCTTTACGCCTACACCATCTTTAATCTTAATCAGCCCAGCTTTTTCTAACAGAAGCAACGAACGACCGCCATTGGTAGGATCATTAGGAATAGCGATAGCCGCGCCATCTTTAAGTTCTTTTAAATCTTTTATTTTCTTTGAATACACGCCCATCGGTTCAATATGAATACCGGCTGCGCTTACAAGATTTACATTATGTTCTGCAACGAAATTTTCTAAATAAGGAACATGTTGGAAATAGTTTGCATCGAGTTCTTTATCATTGAGGGCGAGATTTGGTTGTACATAATCACTGAACTCAACAATTTGGAGGTCAATTCCTTCTTTTTCCAAAATAGGTTTTACTACTTGAAGAATTTCTGCATGTGGTACAGCACTGGCGCCGACTTTTAATACGGTCTTAGCCCCACTCGATTTTGGCTGATCTGCAGCTTTTTTATCATCGCTGCCACAGCCGGCTACTGCCATTACAATAACGAATAAAGATACCAAAATCAGGGATATTTTTTTCATAGATATTCCTCCTAAAATTACAGACTTTATTGTCTGTCTTTATTTTACCTGGAATCCAGGCTATTGCCATTATCTTTTATTTAATTTTTTCGCCATGAAATTACCGGCGAATTGAACAATCTGCACTAAAATAATCAAAACAATGACCGTCGCCAGCATGACTTCCGGACGAAAGCGCTGATAACCATAACGAATCGCCAGATCCCCAAGACCGCCGCCGCCAATCGCACCAGCCATGGCAGAAGATCCTACAAGGCCAATGACAACTGTTGTCAGCTGCGAAATAATACCGGATACAGCTTCCGGCAAAAGTACATGCCAAATGATCTGAAACGGTGTCGCCCCCATAGCTAAAGCGGCTTCCACAACACCGTATTCGACTTCACGCAAAGAAGTCTCGACTTGGCGCCCAATAAAAGGAATCGCCGCAATCGTCAAAGGAACCATCGCCGCGGTCGTCCCAATCGACGAACCGACTATCATACGCGTCAAAGGAATAATAGCAACCATGAGTATAATAAACGGAACCGAGCGAACTGCATTGACGACTCCAGCTAAGATGCGATTAAAGACAACAAATTCCAAAATCTGATTTTTGGCAGTAGTGACCAGCAAAACCCCAAGAGGGATGCCGATGACACTAGCAATCGCCATGGAAACAGCCACCATGTAAATGGTCTCACCCAGAGACTTAATCAGTAAGGAGAGCATGTCTTGTGACATAACCAATCACCTCCGTTTTCAATTCTTTGGATTGCAAGTATTCAATCGCTTTTTCAATATCAGCAGCTTCGCCTGTAATCCCGATGATCATGCGACCATATGGCGTAAGCTTGATATGATCAAGATTGCCAAATAAAATACTGACTTCCACGGCAAAATTGCGAATGAGCCCAGCAATGACAGGATCATCAGCTGAATCACCGATAAAGGTCAGACGAACGAGGAGGTGGCTCCCTGGCTGCGGCGTCTGTGAAATTTCAGCGTTACGGAAAGCACTTGGCAATTCATTGCTGATCACGACACTGATGAATTCCTTCGTAATCGGTTTCTGCGGATTCGTAAAGACTTCCAAAACTGTTCCTTCTTCGGCAATCACGCCATGCTCGATTACAGCAACTTTGTCACAGACCTCTTTGATTACTTGCATTTCATGCGTAATCAAAACAACCGTGAGCTGCAATTTTTGATTGATATCTTTTATGAGTTCAAGAATCGATTTCGTCGTCTGCGGATCAAGCGCTGAAGTCGCTTCATCACAAAGGAGTACCTTTGGATCACTGGCAAGCGCTCTAGCTATGCCGACACGTTGCTTTTGGCCGCCCGAAAGCTGCGCTGGGTATTGATGAGCTTTATCTTTAAGCCCGACCAAATCCAGAAGCGGATCCACTTTTGCCTTGATGGCAGCTGCATCCGCTCCAGCAAGACGCAAGGAAAACGCAATGTTTTCATAAACAGTTGCTGAGGATAACAGATTGAAATGTTGAAAAATCATTCCTATATTTTTACGTACAGCACGAAGCTCTTTATCCGATAATGCGGTGAGATCTTGTCCATCTACCACGACCTTACCGGCTGTAGGGCGTTCGAGCATATTGATACAACGAATCAACGTACTCTTGCCGGCGCCACTTAGCCCTATAATTCCATATATTTCTCCGCGCTTTATTTCAAGATTTATTCCTTTAAGCGCCTTAACCGGGCCATCCGCACCATCATATGTCTTTTCAATGTGCGATAGTTTTATCATTCAAACAACCCCTCTTTCCTTTGCTTACCAGGTGGCAACAACTTTGCCGCCAAACTCTTTTTCAATAAATTCTTTCACTTGAACAGACTGATATGCTCTCACAAACTTTTGCATAACTGCTTTATTTTCATCAGCAAAGCGCACTGCAATCACATTGACATATGGAGAATCCATGCCTTCTTCATAGAGTGTATCCGTTGAAGGAACAAAACCACATTCATCGGCACTGCTCGTCCCCATCACCAACAAATCAGCCTGTTTAGAAAAATCCCTCATAGACAAAGCATCAACTTTCTTTATCTTCAGTTCCAAGGGATTTTGAACGATTTCTGCTATACTCACTTCATCAGCTTGACTATCCCGTAGACCAACCAGTCCGCTTTGTGCCAAAAGCTTAAGTGCACGGCTCGCGTTGACTGCATCTGCTGGAATCACGACACTTGCACCTTTAGGCAATTTCGCTAAAGATCCAATTTTATGAGAATACATCCGAAGCGGAAGGAGTACCGTCTTTGCCAGCACCGTAAAATCATAGCCACGATCCATCAATTGCCCATCGAGAAATTGCTCCGGCTGATAGCTGTTTGCATCCACTTCATGTTTTTCCAAAAGATCATTTGGCTCCATATAATCGCTGCACATGACGATTTCAATATCTAAACCATCTTTTGCTGCAGATTTTTTGACTTCTTTCATGATATCTGCCTGTATTCCCGGAACAACGGCAACTTTAAGATGCTCTTCTTTATTTTGACAGCCCCATGACAAAAGGCACAGGAAAAACAGAACAAAAACAACTATTTTTCGCAGTTCCATCACCCCGTCAAACACAATTCATCGTTTTCAACTATGTTTTGAATGTTATCATAGCTGCGTATACTTGTCAATATATTTCAAGCATTATTTCCAAACTTTTCAAGCCGAAAAATGGAGTTTGCCGCGCTTAAGACTGACTAGTATCCAAGCAATAGCGACACAGGCTGCATAAGCACCCGCGGCCAAAATCAAAAACATCCACAGATATCCACCGGCCCCTGAAACCAGGTCTAATGCCCTGCCAATCAATGCCGATTGCATCATTGCCGTAATCTGCCACACAAAAATAGACAAGGCCATTGCCGTTCCCAATACATTGCGATCAATAAAATCTACTGCCACAAGATTCAACGGTCCCATATGGGCAAATGCGGCTGCACCGAGCAATACCACAAAAAACCAAAGCAAGGCTTCCGTATGGATGAACGGCAGGCATACAAGTAATGTCCCCAAACAAAATAAATCCGCCAGTAAAAAATAGTATCGGCCTTTTTTGCTGCCTCGTGTAACAATTCCCGTAAGCGGCAAAGAAATACAGCCGGTCAGGCCAAATACCAGCATCATTTTGCTTACAGTTCCAGCATCCAGCCCCGCTCCATGGAGAAGGTAAGTCGTAACCCAAGTATTCACGCCCCAGGAGGTGTATAACGCCCCTGCATAGCTGACCAGACAAAGGATGAATCCCTTGTTTTTCAAAAGCTGACCAATAGCATGGCGGCTGATCGGTGCTTTCTTTATCTTGCCTGCACCTAAGACGCTGTTTTCCATTTGAGGCTTAGCTTTCATAAAAAAGCCCAAAACGAGCATATTCACAAGGCATAAAAACGCTATGCCGATAAAGGCAAATTCCCAGTGAAGCTCTTTGACTGCATAAGGTACATACACATTCGTTATCATGACCGCAATCGTCGCGCCTGTATTTAACAGCCCGCAGACAAAATCTTGTTCACTGCTAGGAAAATACTCTACAATTACTTTTATGCAGAGCGGCCAAACCATGACGCCCATCATGCCAATCAAAAATTGGCTCAAAAGAATCGTCTGGAAAGAACCGTTGCCGCTTGCCCCAATCAAAACACAGCAGCCCAAGGCCGCGAGACTGAACATCAGCAATCGTTTTGCTGAAAACCGGTCGACAAGCATACCGCCTGGCAATTGAAACAACAATCGGCCAAACGCCACCGCTGCGACAATCGCACTGCATTGCCCCATAGAAAACGCAAACACATTGGCAGCTAACGGTACAAAAGGATTCCATGATAAGTAAACAACATACTGTGTCATGAATGCCATATAGATGAAAAGAAAAACAACCCAACGATACGAAGAACGCAATGCATTCATCTCCCAATAGTAAAATCAACTTTTTTATTATAACACTATTTGAGATGCTTGACTTCTCTGCACTTAAGAAAAATAAGAACAAATGAAAGATTTTTGCGTAAAACCTTGCTTTTATTAGGAATAAACCTTACAATTTATTGTAGGTATTTATAAATTGCAAATAAGGGTGATTTAAATGGGAATTTTATCAAGATTTTTACCGAAGAAAAAACCAATCGAAATAAAGAATACGGTCCCTAAAGAAAAAGAAAATATTCGCAAGACCTTTGGCGTGTACTGCCACAACCATCATAAGGTAAACGATGGCAAAACACTTTGCCCAAAATGCACGGCTTTACTGGCAACGGTCATGCTCAAGATGCAGCGGTGTCCTTATGGCATCACAAAACCGATTTGTGAACGCTGCGATATTCCTTGTTTTGGTGCAAAACCGACAGAAGAGTTCCGCCAGATCATGAGCAGCACGCAAAGACGCATGTTCTTCAAACATCCGATCATGACCCTCAAGCATAAGCTTAAGAGCATGGGCGTCGATTACGCGAAACACGAACAAGAAAAGAAACAAAAGGCAAAAGTAAAAGCCAAAGACAAAGCAGCAAAGACAAAAGACAGCAAATGATGCGCAATAGAGCCTCGTACAACTTAAATTGTACGAGGCTCTTATTATTGAAGCAAACACTTGCTATTGCTTCTTGAAACTCTGCTTCGGTTGACCACAGATCGGACAAGTAAAATCATCGCTTTCTTGTGACAGGTCTCCTTCGTAAATATAACCACAGACTCCACAAATCCATTTATCCTGGCCTTGTACCTGTTCTTGATAAGTCGGCGCATTCTTAGGTGCCTTGCCTTTGATGACTTCATGATAATATTTATAAGTCATCGGTGTATAATCCAGCCCGGCCAAGGTATCTTCCACGCGTGCCAAAATAACATAATGAGATTCAAGCTCATGCATGGCGAGCACCTTAGCGCTCATATAACCGGCCGCATTTTCTTTAATGATAGGCAAGCCATCATATAGCTCCCACTTAAAAATACTGCCAGCAAACTTATCCGTATCACGACCTGAGGAAAAACCCAATTTGGCAATCACATTTTGCGTCGTTCTTTCTGATAAAATCGATACGGCAAAGCGACCCGTTTCCTTTATCGCTTCATAGGTGAAATTCGCCTTATTCATACTTACCGCAATGGTTGGCAAATCACTGGTAACCTGCACGACCGTATTGACGATACAACCAGTCGGACGATCTCCATCTAGCGTACCGATCGCATACATACCATAGGAAAGCTTCCATAATATAGATGTATCCATATTTTATCCCCCTTTGTCATTGAAGCATACTCTTGCCACCTTCGTTATGCTTCAATGATTTTCCTGCTATCAACTCTTGATTTTGTTGCCAAAAAACAAATCCTGCGATATAGTAGATAGGGTCTTAGCCAAATAGATTTAACAAAGTCATTATACTCAATGAAAAAACATCATTCGAAGGGATTTTTTTACTCATGACAAATACGACAAAGGGATTCACACTGGCTTCCGTCGGCGCCCTCTTTTGGGGAGCTTCCGGCGTCGCTGCCCAGTACCTCTTTCACGAAAAACTTTTTACACCGGAATGGCTTGTCGTCATCCGCATGCTCTCCTCTGGCTTGATTCTGCTCGCCATCGACGCCAGCAAAAACTACGGTGATATTTTCAGCATATGGAAAAGCTCCTATGATCGCTGGCAGCTATTATTTTTTGGCATTTTCGGCATGCTGAGTGTCCAATACACTTACTTTGCTGCTATAAACGCGGGAAACGCGGCTACCGCCACGATTCTTCAATATTTGGCACCGGTGGTAATCGTCTGTTATTTGACGTTTCGCTATCGCCGCTTGCCACAAAAAGCCGAGGTCAGCGCCATCTTGCTGGCGGTCATCGGCACTTTCCTGCTCGTCACCAAAGGCGACTTTACTACACTATCGATTTCCGATACTGTTTTGTTTTGGGGTATACTGTCTGCATTTTGTGCCGCCTTTTATACTGTTCAGCCAAAATACTTGCTGCATCACTGGCGATCGCCCTTGGTCATCGGCTGGGGCATGCTCATTGGCAGCGTAATCCTGCTTCCGGTTGCCCCGCCTTGGGATTTTACAGGCATTTGGGATTGGCAATCCTTCTTTGGACTTTTATTCGTAATTATATTTGGTACTGTAGTTGCTTTTTGGTCTTATCTTGAAAGCATAAAATACATTCGTCCGACACAAACCAGTACACTAGGATCCCTTGAACCACTTTCAGCCGTTGCGCTTTCCGTATTTTTGCTCAACGTGCCCTTCGGCTTGATTGAAGCCCTGGGCAGCGCTATGATCTTGAGCACCGTTTTTTGTTTATCTCGCGTAAAAAAATAAGCGTGAGCCTTTGGCTCCGCTTATTTTTTTACAACGAATACAGTTTTATTGTTCAAGCTTTTTGCTTACTGCTTTTATACCGATACCCAAACCATAAAAAAATCAACCAAAATGGCAAAAGCCCAATGGCAAGCTGCATATCCTCAAGCTGTGTCATCAATATGACGATTCCCGCTAAAAACAGGAGACATAGATAATTCGCCCAAGGATAAAAAAGCGATTTGAAACGAATTTCATGACTACGGCCTTCTCGCGCATAACGCTGACGAAACTTCATATGCGTCACCACAATGACGAACCAGCTTACAACAACCGCCGCTACCGCAATCGAAATCAAATACATAAAAGCCTTGCCTGGGAAAAAATAATTCAAGGCAACGACGGCTAAAGTCATCCCCGATGAAACAATAATGCCATTGACCGGTACACCGTGCCGCGACAATACTTTAAGAGCCGCAGGCGCGTTTCCTTGGACAGCCAAGCCAAAAAGCATTCGCGAATTGCTGTAAATCGCACTGTTGTAGACCGATACAGCCGCTGTCAAAACAACAATATTCAAGAGATTAGCCGCTGCCGGAATTCCGATATTCGAAAAAATCTGGACAAACGGGCTGGCTTCCATTCCTATTTTGTTCCAAGGGTATAATGCCATCAAGACGCTAAGCGTGCCAATATAAAAAATCAAGATACGCCAAATAACCTGATTGATTGCTTTTGGAATCGTCTTTGTCGGATTGTCTGCTTCTCCTGCAGTGATACCGATGAGTTCAATTCCGCCAAAAGAAAACATGACAATGACCAAAGACGACAACAATCCCCATATTCCATTTGGCAAAAATCCACCATGGCTCCAAAGATTGCTGAAATTGTCGGGGAAAGTCCCCATTTGGCTGCAAATAATATAAAGGCCGAACAAAATCATCGCCACAATAGCGACCACTTTGATGATTGCCGTCCAAAACTCAAATTCACCATAAAGCCGAACATTGATGAGATTGACAATGGTAATAATGATAAGGCAAGCAAGTGCCGACAGCCACTGCGGCAGATCCGGCAGCCAGTAATTCATATAAATGCCTACCGCCGCAAGCTCGGCCATGCTGACAATGACATAATTGAACCAATAATTCCAGCCAGACAAAAAACCCGGAAAGGCGCCCCAATACTTTGACGCATAATAACTAAAAGAACCAGATACCGGCTCTTCGACTGCCATCTCACCGAGCATTCGCATGATGAGAAATATCACTGTACCGCCAATTAAATACGATAAAGCGATTGCCGGCCCTGCCATTGCAATCGTTGGCGCTGAGCCATAAAAAAGTCCAGTGCCGATAGCGCCGCCCAGGGCAATCATCTGCAGATGACGATTTTTCAGGCCGCGTTCCATTTTTCTATTTTCATTTTCCATCCAAAAGCCTCCCCGAAGCCAAATTTACGTTACTTCTCATCTTATCATAAATCTGATACAATTTACATTAAAATAAGCAAAGACCGCCGCTGAAATGCCCTGCAAATCAGTCGTCGGTCTTCTTTTATTTTGCTTCTTTTTCAGTTTCCTACATTATATATAATTATACAGCGTAAAAATTAACGAGCTTGGCACCAAAAATGCCATCTACTTCCATAACCTTAGCTAAAATATTTGCCGGAATATCATTGTCTATCGTCAATACCATGATGTTCGTGCCCGAAACTTCGGTCTTACCAACCTGCATTCCCGAAATATTGATTCCAGCAGCTCCCATCAAAGAACCAATCGTACCAATGATTCCCGGGCGATTGATATGCGGGCAGATCAAAATGCGAGCCTGCGGATCGACATCGACGCGATAATCATCGATCATCACGATGCGGCCTTCCTCGCCAAAGAGTGTTCCCTGTACGCAAGCTGTTTTGTCGGCAGCCGTCACCGTGACTTTAATGAGATTAGCAAAATTTGCCGCTTCTTTATTTTTTACTTCCTTGACCTTAATATTGCGCTGTTTTGCCATACCCGGAGCATTTACATAATTTACATCAAATTCAAGGATTGGATTCAATAATCCTTTGAGTACTGCTGTCGTAATCATTTTGGTATCGACTTCGGTGATATCGCCATTATATTCAACTTCAACGCTCTTAATCGGACCATCTGCCAAAGAACGAGCCGTTCCGCCAAGGCGCTCTGCCAATTCAAAATAAGGACGAATGACTTTCATGACCTGCGCAGATACCGGTGCCATATTCACAGCCGTTGACACTGGTTCGCCGCGAAGAGCTGCCGCTACGCCATACGCTACATCGACAGAAACTCCAATCTGCGCTTCTACTGTAGATGCGCCAAGATGCGGCGTCAAGACTACGCCATCGAGACCAAGCAACGGATAATCCGCCGGAACTGGTTCGCTTTCATAAACATCGATTGCTGCACCGGCTACCTGGCCTGCTTTCACAGCCTCTGCCAAATCTATTTCATTGATGATGCCGCCACGTGCGCAGTTGATCAGGCGAACGCCTTTTTTCATTTTCTTCATATTATCTTTATTGAGCATGCTTTTGGTGTCTGGAGTGAGCGGCATATGTACCGTAATGAAATCCGATTTTTCGATGATATCATCGAGACTGCCGATTTCAATGCCCAAAGCCTGTGCTCGTTCTTCGTTGATATATGGATCATAACCGATTACATCCATATCAAAAGCCAAGGCACGTTTGGCAACACCGCTGCCGATACGCCCCATGCCAATGACGCCCAATGTCTTGCCGCGAAGCTCTACACCGACATATTTTTTACGATTCCACTCACCTTTTTGCATCGTTTCATTTGCAACTGGGATATTACGCGACATGGCCAGCATCATAGCCATCGTATGTTCTGTAGCAGCAATGGTATTTCCCTCTGGTGCATTAAGTACGATGATGCCGCGTGCCGTAGCCGCTGCCAAATCAATATTGTCCACGCCAACGCCCGCACGACCGATGACTTTAAGGTTCGTCGCGGCATCGATTACTTCTTTTGTCACGCGTGATGCACTGCGAACAATCAAGCCATCGAATTCCGGAATAATTGCCAAAAGCTCATCCGCCGGTAATTTATCTTTGATTACAATTTCAAAACTCTTTGCTAAGATATCAATCCCTTTTTTCGAAACGCCATCCGCTACCAATACTTTCATTGAAAATCTCTCCCTTTATCTGCATTTAATTTTTAACAAGTTTGTAAAATAAGCCACAAATCAACAAAGAGCCCCGCCCCAATAATTGGGGCGAAGCTCTTATCTTCACGGTACCACCCAAGTTTATGCACCGTTTGGTGCCAACTCAATTCGCTGTATCGGGCGTTCCCGTCATGATTCTTCATCAGCCGCTTCGAGATGGAACAAATAGCTATTCTTACCTGCTCTCACCAACCGCCGGCTCTCTGAAAGAATATCTCCATTTGATTTCTCTGCATCGCGTTATCTGTTTGTGCTTAGGTGTTATTATATTTTATCTCGTCATAAACGTCAAGTGTATTTCCAAAAAAAACATTTTAAAAATTCCGCTTGACGTTTATAGATTTTTGGCTGTAGAATATAACACAATTACAAAAACACATGACGGGTCAACGTCCTTGCAAAACAAATTCAGTCAAAATCAGGAGGTCATTCTTTTGGAAAATAACCGCATTTATAACTTTAATCCAGGCCCAGCTATGCTGCCACTTGAAGTACTCAAAGCCGCTCAAGCTGAACTCTTAAACTTCGAAAACACCGGCATGTCCATCATGGAAATCAGCCATCGTGCCAAAGCCTACGACAAGATCCACAACCAGGCAAAAGCCGACATCAAAGAACTCATGGGCTTAGGCGACGATTACGAAGTCCTCTTTATCCAGGGCGGTGCCAGCATGCAGTTCAACATGGTCCCGCAAAACTTTGCCACAGACGGCAAAATAGGCAATTACATCCTCTCCGGAAGCTTTGCGACCAAAGCATACAAAGAGGCAGCCATCCTTGGTGAAGCGCATATTGCCGCTTCAAGCAAAGAGGTAAATTTCAAACACATCCCAACACAAGAAGAAATCAAGCTCAGCGATAATGCTGCGTATCTGCATATCTGCTATAACAACACGATATTCGGCACCGAATACCATTATGTTCCGGAAACGAACGGTGTTCCGCTCATCGCCGATATGTCCTCTGACATGCTCTCGCGTCCCGTAGACTTTTCTAAATTCAGCTTGATTTATGCTGGCGTGCAGAAAAACCTCGGACCTGCTGGTGTCTGCCTCGTCGTTGCCAGAAAATCCTTTATCGAAAACAGCCCGCAGACCCTGCCAACCATGCTGCGCTATGATACCTATGCCAAAAACAACTCGCTTTACAATACCCCACCGGCATTTGGCATCTACATGGTCGGCAAAGTTGCCGCTTGGATCAAAGAACAAGGCGGCTTAAAGGCTATGGAAAAACTCAACGCTGCCAAGGCGAAACTCGTCTATGACGCAATCGACAACAGCAACGGCTTCTACCGTGGACACGCTGATAAAGACAGCCGTTCCTTCATGAACGTGACCTTCCGTCTGCCAAGCGAAGAGCTCGAAGCAAAATTTGCTGCTGAAGCACTTCCACTAGGTATCAGCGGCGTCAAAGGCCATCGTTCCGTCGGCGGCATGCGCACTTCCATCTACAATGCGATGCCAATGGAAGGCTGCCAGGCTTTAGTCGACTTCATGGAAAAATTCCGTAAAGCAAATTCTTAAAACATAATGACATAAATGGCAAGCTAAAACAGACACGATTGGTTCAGATTTTGACATCTGACCCGACGTGTCTGTTTTTTATAACCATAATCTTTTTCCAGCAAATACTATATCTTTTTTCTATACTTCAATAGCTTATAAAATCCAACATCAACTTTCTCCCTACATATTTTAAAACAAAAGAAATAAACAAAAATACATCATTTTCATTTGAAACCTTTTTATTCCTTTTATTTTCTGTTTATGCTATACTTATTTTATCAATTACAGGATAAGGGATGAATTTTTATGCATACACGCCATACAAAACTATTGGCTCTTGTAAACCAGAAAAAACGAATTGCCGTTACCGAAATGTCAGAAAAACTCAATGTATCTGAAGTAACGGTTCGTAAAGACCTCAATTATCTTGAAGAAATGGGGCTGCTTCGCCGCGAGCACGGCTTTGCGGTAATGACCTCAAGCGACGATATCAACCATCATCTGTCGTTTAACTACGATTCCAAGCGTCGTATCGCCCAAAAGGCAGCGGAAACCATCGCCAACGGCGAAACCGTAATCATCGAATCAGGCTCTTGCTGCGCACTTCTAGCGGAAGAACTCGCTGCCAACCGCCGTGATGTCACAATCATCACCAACTCGGCCTTCATCGCAGCCTTCGTTCGCAAAGCACCTTTTGCCAGAGTCATTTTGCTCGGTGGCGATTATCAAAACGAGTCCCAGGTCACCGTAGGCCCTATGCTCAAAAAATGCATCCAGGATTTTTCTGTCGATAAGCTTTTTGTCGGTACGGATGGCTTTAGCAACAAAAGCGGTTTCATGGGCAACAATCTTATGCGAGTCGAAGCCATTCGCTGTCTATCTGAAAGTGCCAACAAAATCATGGTCTTGACTGAATCGACAAAATTCAGCCAAAAAGGCGTATTGCTTCAATTTTCTGCAGAAGAAGTCCACGCCGTCTTCACTGACGACCAAATTCCAGTAGAAACAAAAGAGCTTCTGCTGCAAAAAAACACAGAAGTCTATACTGTTCCTTTAGCAGAATGCCCATAAAACACGCTGAAAACTTATGCAGTTTAAAATAAATAGCACTTTACCATCCATTCGACCTACGACTTATGACCTTTCATTTAAATTTTTATTATTATTTTTCAAAAAGACTTGAAAAATGTCTTATTTGTATGATAACATAAGAGAGTCTTATTTTGTATTACTTGTTATGAATTATCCTGGGGTAGTGAAGTGATCTCCTGCCCCTACATAAAGAAATTCATGCTCCCCCTGGGCATGAACAGACAGAAAAGAGGCTCCCGCCAACCGGAGCCTCTTTTCTATATGCTTTATTATTGCTTTGTATCAACGGAAACTTCAAACATCCGGTTCCAAGGAAAATCCACCCGTAATGTTTTGCATTTAAAATCCGGTAGTTTTTCTGTTGCAAACTTTTGCAGTTCATCCGCAGTTTCATGGATTGTCTCCGTTTTTTTTGCATCAAGCTGTCCATAATTCCCCGTGCCGCTCATAGCAGCCAATTTCCCGGCAACACTTTGTCGGACATTGGCTTGATACGCCCAATCGTCAAGGTAGCGCACCATAAGCATATGTTTGCGCGTTTCCTCTTTCATTTGCGCATTCATAATTCCCTGCCCAATAGCAAAACCCGTACTGTTCGTAGCCGTATTCCAACCGGCATATGCCGTAAGCTTACTCAAGAGCCCTCGTTTTGACAGTTCTGCCATCAAGGCATTATCTGCGCCATTGGCATAGGAAATATCCCCAACACCAACATGATAGCCTTTTCCTGTATAAAAGCTGACCATGTCAGCAAAATAAAGCGTATTATCTTTTAGTGCAACCGTATTATCCGCATCATTTGCCTCATACGTACGTCCATTGCGATTGGTGTTGACGAGTAAAACCAAATCAGCTCTTCTTAACGTAGGAACTTCAATCGCTCCGGCAATGCGCAAATGCGAATGTACAGACTGGGCAATCGTTTCATCTGAATAAGTTGGAATCGTATCTGCCCCCTTGCCCGTTCCGTAACGGACATATACCAACGGAATCTGATGACTGATATCGTTGGCTGCTCTAGTCAACAAAACCAAGCCAAGCTCGTCGATTCCAGCAACCGTCTGGAATTTCGTATCGCCAATCGGTGCCCCCTTAGCTGCCAAAAGGCGGCTTTCTTTATGGGTTTGAGAATACGGTGCATTGTCATCACGACCAAAAACAAGATACGTAAACGCATTTTGACGATCGAGTTCAATCAGCTTCGAGCTCGCAGCGAAGTTCTTTTGCCGGCGCCCCAGCCAATCATTGATCGCATCTTTTGGTATGCTTTTTTCCAAATCAGAATATTCCCGTGCTTCTGAACGTGTCAATTTTTCGGTGTCCGCTTTGTCAGACAAAGCTGTATAACGGAAAATATCCGCACCATATTTTGCATAATAACTCGGCTCTTCGGTCCCCGAAGCTGCTCCATTTCGCGGAGAGCGCATGATAGAGCCAAAGACATAAATACTCAATTTGGGATTGCTTGCACGAAGGCTGGCAAATTTATCCGCTCGAGCCAAAACTGCAGCCTGCGTATAATCATGCTTACGAGACCCAACCAGACTCCCATACATCAAAGAATCCGATGACACCACTGCTGCATCAGCGCGTTTCGCATTTTTTTGCAGCCATGTCCAAAGCTCATCCGGATGTCCCAGATCATTGCGGCTCCCTAAAAGCTCTGCTGGCGGCACAATGACTTCATAGCCAAGACCTTTTACCGTAGCAACCGTCTGTTCAAACGATACCGGGCGATTATCATGCGGAATGAACAAAATCCTGCCTTTTGACGGAGCCGCTGCCGCCAGCCCCGAAAAAAGGGCGAAAAAAACACATACAAGAATCAAACTCCTGTATTTTTTCAAATACATCACCTCATATTGCCGCTAAAAATATATTCTGCAGCATTTTTTTAACCGGTTCAGGTACATTCAAGGATGTCGTGAACTCAACATAGCCATCATGCGGCTCTGCTTTTTCAATGACCAGAGCATCTAATAAATTATAGCCCATAAACGATGTCTGCCCCAGATCCGATTGCTTCAACAATTCGCTAAAATCGATTTTCACCGTATTATGATCGATCGTCGTAGGTAAATCAGCTCCCAAATCAATCTTACCAACTAATTTTTGTGCCATAGAAAGCGATATCCTTGAAAAAATCCAAGAAACCACCTTATGGTCTGGAAGTTCTCTTTCTTTCACCGTATAAACGGCATAGGTCTGGCTGTCCTTATGCACGAATTCATCGACTGTACCCACAAGTTCCAATCGGCCAACTTTAAACGTATCTGCCTCGATTTTGAGGCGTCCATCCGCTTGTGATGTTAGCGTCAAAGACTTAACCTTATCGCTGCCATCCAGCTTTTCTTCGATTGCTGAATTGATCACGCTATCAGGAACCGCAACTTGCCCGTTTAAAATCTCAAGCAAAGATTCCTTATCCCAAGTATTTTTTATGACCGAAATCGCCGGTGCATAATTTTCTACCTGTTCACTGATTACGCCTAAATCAACACTATCCACTGCCTGCGTTATGATTGCTGGCATTTCCATAATGATTCCCCGCTTTTCTTCATTCCCAAATAATAGAGTGCACACCAAAGACGCTTAGTCTTCGACGTTCACCTGCTCAGCCTCATCCTTGCGCTGGCGAATTTCCTGCCATAAATCGCGTGCCTTATTGAAGATGTTACGCTCAACGCGAGCCTCTTTATCGCTTACGATGCGGCTTAAATACTGCGTTGCCTTATCTACATTGCCAAGGCGGTCCTGAATGGCACCAATCAGATACATCACGGTTACATCCGTCATATTTCCGATTGGATAACGCTCTGTCGCAAGAGATTTTTCATAATTGATGACCGTCTGCGTAAGAGCAGCCTCTTCTTTTTCTCTGTCGTCAGCTTCCCTAAAAAGCCACGCCAACTTCAAATACAATCCGGCTATATAGCCTATCGGTTCTTGCAAAAGCTCTGCATAAAAAATCGCCAGCTTAAAAGCAGCCACTGCCTCCACTCGCGTCCTTAAATCCTTATGCTCAAAACCGATCTTGCGACCATGTAAAAAGTCTTGGATGATTTTCTTTTTTCTTTCCGGCATAGCCACTAAAAAATGTGCTTCATCCGCAGCAAATCCACATTTTTCACAAACCCAAATCGAATAATAATATGGGTTGAAATCCTTATAATATACACAAAAGTCGTAATCTGTCTTAAGAGTAATCAAACGGGACCGAACTTTTGTAACCGGCACCTTTTCTCCACAGATCGGACAAGTTTTTTCCACTACATACGTATTACCAACGCTCATAAGTCAATCTCCTTGCCAAGCAAAATTATACTATAAGAGTACCATAAAATTGGGCAAAAATAAAGATTAACTGCCGCTCTTTACAAGAACTGGCAGTTAATCTCTTATGTAATACTGAATGATTCGTTTATAAACGAGATATCAAGCTCTGGCTAAAGCCGCTGACTTTGGCAATTTGCCAAGTCGATGTCGATTGTTTGGCTTTGACTTCACGCAAGACTTCGTTGCGCTTGCCCTTAGATATCTTCTTTAAATCCGCCGCGTTTTTGGTCCCAGACAGACGCAGCAGTAAACTGAACAAATCTTCATCCGTGATTTTTTCACGACAAGCTTCCAAACAAACATCATTTGTCGGCGCATTCATGTACTTACGAAACGCAATGCGGCGATGGCCTTCATCTGCACCAAATAGACCGAGCACCCGACCACAATCGATAAATCCATGATCTTCATGAATATAGGCTGGGTAACTTGTCCAATTGTATTTGCCCACTTCAGTCACCATTCCTACCCTTACCGGCTCTTGGTAGATACAGCGCAGGACTTTACGCAGATACTCGTCATCTTCGACAGGCTCACTTTTAAATCGATCATGGAACAGCCGTCCTTCACGATCATGTCTGGCATTATACCAAGCAACGTATTTGACGCCTATGCACTTCATAATATTACTGATTGTTTTCGGTCCTTCTTTTAAAACCATATGTATGTGATCATCCATCAGAGAATATCCATAAATCTCATAACCGCATTTGTTCTTATAGTATTGCAGCAGATTCAAAAATTCACTTTTATCATCCGGTTCTGCCAGTACCGGCTGCATATCAATTCCGCGAATGATAATATGATAAATCCCCGTATTACTCTTGACTCTAGCAGTTCGTGCCAATCTCCCTCACCTCACCTTTAACCATTCTAGCATAAGAAAATGGTCCTAGCAATACATCTTAAAATTTATCTAAAACTAGCTCTGATTTTCTATTTACCCCCTCTGTCAAATAGTCTATACTAAAATATGTAAGCTATTAACTAAAAAGTAGGTGTATTAAATGAAAACCATCGCTCTAATTGCTCATGACAAAAAGAAAAACGAAATGCTCGAATTTGTCGGCCATCATAAAGACCTGCTCAGTAAATATCATCTCATCGCTACACATACAACAGGAACATTGATCAGTGAAACTTTTGGACTGCCTGTTGAAACCATGATGAGCGGCCCACTTGGCGGCGACCAGCAAATCGGTGCTCAAATTGCCACAGAAAAAGTCGATTTCGTCATCTTTTTGCGCGATCCACTGACCTCGCAGCCACACGAACCAGATATCAATGCTCTTTTGCGTATTTGTGACGTACATAACATTCCGCTTGCTACCAATCGGAAAAGTGCTCACATCTTGCTCAACTATGTTTCAACAAAAGCTGACGAAGATGAAACTCTAAACGATAAAGAAAAATAAGAAAAATAAGAGCCTGCGATTCATTCGCAGGCTCTTATTTTTATACACTATAGACAATATCAATCCGTCAAAGCTGACGTTTTTGACGAAATCCCTGCTCTTCAGAAACATATCGGCCAATCGAAGCGATTTTGCCGCCAATACAGCCCCGGCAATGCGCCGGCGTATCTGAAATGCAAATTTTCCCCGGATACAGGGCATACTTGCGGCGATAATCGCCCTCCGTCACATTCGGCATCACCACGTTTGCCCCAGATTGAAGAACAATCACGCGAGCATTGGCATTTAGGGTCTCCATTGCTGTCGTCGCCGGAATGTTGGCCTCCGGCAGCAAAAGCCGCAAGATTGAAACAAAACACCGGCTCAGCTCAAAAGAACCGCCTTTTGCATCTTTTAACGGCGTATCGCCATTTGGTATAAAAGGACCGATACCAATCATATCCGCATCCAAGGATTTGAAAAACAAAATATCATCAGCCAAAGACTCAGTGGTCTGACCAGGAAGCCCGACAAGACAACCAGTACCTACTTCATAGCCCAAATCCTTGAGATCCTTTAAACAGCGAACTCGGTTTTCAAAACTCATGCCTGGATCCATTTTTTCATAAAGCGCCTTATCCGTTGTCTCAATGCGCAAAAGATAACGATCCGCCCCGGCTTCTTTATACGCCTTATATTCCTCATAGCTTTTTTCGCCAATACTTAAAGTAATCGCCAGCCCCATAGCTTTAACCTTGCGCAACACATCCGTTAAAACCTCAACCGTAAAATGGAGATCTTCACCGGATTGCATAACAACCGTCTTATAGCCATATGATTTTGCCTTTGCCGCAAAATCAAGAATTTCCTCCGGCGACAAACGATAACGCTCAACTTTAGCATTATCACGACGCAAACCGCAATACATACAATTTTGCTGACATATGTTCGAAAACTCGATCAACCCGCGAAGATGTACCGCATCGCCAACAAATTCATGACGAACTTCATCGGCTGCAGCGGCTAAAGCTTCCTGCTGGTCTGCCTGTAAAAGAGCTATAATTTCTTGTCTCTCCAGACTATGCGTCCGTTTTGCCTTTTCTATCAATGCTTGATAATCCAAAATTATCACCTTTTTCATTCTTTATAGTCTAAGTATATCATTTCCTTTTCCATTCGCAAAGCTTCTATAAATAAAAAAATCACTGCCGAAAATCGGCAGCGACTTTTCATTTATTTCCTATGTTTTTTTGTGTTTTTTTCTATCTTCTTCATATCCGAAGGCTTGATTTGCCCCTTACTTCTCGCGATGAGTTCAGCTTTATGCTTTGCCCCGTAATCGATGACCGTTTCATAGAAGATGCGATCTAGGTTCTTCTCTGACAACTTAGCGAGTACCCAAACACGATTGGGGTAACGAGTCTCTAGGCTGCCACCAGTAGAATCCAAATCGACCACCTGCGTCTCGGTAACCGTTCTTTGCGCCAAATCAATGCGAAGATATTCCGCTATCCCCGCTAAATCATCGTAGCCCGTCATATCCTGGTCACGCCAAAGCCTTTTATCTTGTATATCTTTTATCTGCAAAGCATCGTAGGTTTTTACAATGGGAACGATCAGCACATTTTGATCCATCATGCCATCTTGATCCACATCAAAACACATCTGCGCCATATTAAAATAATAATTCGCCCGCGAAGACGATTGCACCCATTTATAAATGTCATCCGGAACAGGCACCTCTGCGGAAGCTTTCGGCAACATTAAAAACAACACTGCGTACAACGTAAACATCGCCGTTATAAAATTTTTCATTTGCAAACCTCCAAGTATTGACATCCATTATGCCAATTCCAATATATTCTGTATATTATGATATTTACATTATACATCATAATATCCCGGTCATTATTTTGTCAAATAAAAAATAAGACCAAACACATTGCTTGGTCTTATTTTCTCATGTTTTTCTGAAAAAACGCTGTATTATATATGTAGATTATATATAATACATGTAATCATTTGCTGCATAGAGCTCATCTAAATTAAACGGGGTTTCTTGATATACATAATAATTGAGCCAATTGGCAAACATCAAATTCGCCACACTGCGCCATTTCACCACAGGAGGCTGCGACGGGTCATTGTCCGGATAATAGTTTCTCGGAATCTCTACATCCATACCAGCCTTCACATCTCGGTCATATTCGGCCTTTAGTGTCAATGGATCATATTCAGCATGTCCCGTAATAAAAAATTGTCGTTTTGCCAAATTGGCAATCGCATAAACACCGGCTTCGCCTTCGGCTTCCGACAAAATCGTTAACTTATCCACCTTGTCAATATCCTCTTTATGGATTTCCGTATGCCGCGAATGCGGCACATAAAATTCATCATCAAACCCGCGAAACAATTTTTCATGTTCAACGCTCAACGTGTGCTTATATACCCCAAACACCTTTGGTTCAACCGCGTACTTTGGTATGCCATAATGATAATACAGGCCGGCCTGTGCGCCCCAACAGATATGGAACGAAGAATACGCATGGCTCTTGCTCCATTCCATGATCTCCTGAATTTCTTCCCAGTAGGCCACATCTTCAAAGTCCATCTGCTCGACCGGTGCTCCCGTGACGATGAACCCATCATATTTCTTATCCTTTACATCGGCAAATGTTCCATAAAACTCGGTCAGATAATCCTGCGATGTATGCTGTGGCACATAAGATTTGGTGTAAATAAAATCGACTTCAACCTGAATCGGCGTATTGCCCAATAAACGCAAAAGCTGCGTTTCAGTAGTCGATTTAATTGGCATCAAATTCAAAATTAAAATCTTCAACGGACGTATATCCTGCCTATATGCACGATCTGCATCCATCACAAAAATATTTTCGCCCTCTAAAATGTTGCTTGCTGGTAAATTATTAGGTATCTTTATTGGCATAATGAAACTCCCCTTACCGGATAAACTCTCAAAAAAAATCCCTTTCACGCGAAAGGGATTTTTCATTCCCTCTCATCTGCCAGGATCATCTCCTGCTGGATTTAGCACCTCATGCTTGCGCACAGGTTGCCGGGTGTCATCGGGCCAAGTCCCTCAACCGCTCTTGATAAGAGTTTATCGTATTCTTTTTTTAATCAGTAAACACATACTACCATAACAACTTTACACTGTCAATCAAAACATTGTTACCGCTGATAAGATTTGTATCGTTTCCGGAAGCGGCAGTACAAATTTAAAAATAGCAACAAAATGCGCTGCACTGCCAACAAGAACGAACAGATGCCAGATTGCATGATTGAACGGAATCTTTTTAAACAAGTAGAATACAGCTCCTACCGTATAAAAAAGGCCCCCGGCAATCAACCAATAAATCGCATCGATTGGCAAACGATGCAAAAGCGGCTGAATCATCACTACCGCAAACCAGCCCATGCCAAGATAACAGATAGTACCCAACAGGCGGAATTTTTTCACACAAAATATTTGAAAAATAATCCCTGCCAACGCCAAACTCCAAACCACAGTAAAAATCATCCAGCCAAGATCGCCTCGCAGCGGAATCAAGGCAAACGGCGTATAGCTTCCAGCAATTACAACATAGATTGCTGCATGATCGATAAACTTAAAAATCAACTTCAATCTTTCATTCTTAAAGCTATGATAAAGCGTCGATGCTAAATACAACAAGATAAGGGATGTCCCATATACAAGACAACTTGTCAGATGCCAAACCCCATCATTATAGTAATACACCAACATACCAACCAAAGCCGCAACAGCCAAAGCTGCTCCAATGCCATGCGTAACCGCATTCAAAATTTCCTCTAAACCAAGTTTTCCTGGTTTTGCCACCAATACTTGCATCGTCTTAAACACTTCCTTCTATAATTTGTTCCCCTCTATTTTATCACATAATCCTAAAAGCGAAATATTTTTTGTGAATAAATTTTATCCAAAACTACCTTAATCGAACTATTATATAAAATTTTAACATTGCTGTCATAAATTTTATATGATAGAATATTCTAATGAATTTATTTTGAAATCAACAAAAATTGTGATAAAACAGGGATGTGTTATTACGTATAAACTGCAGCAAAAGGAACGCATGTCGACACACATTGCAATCCTTCTTTTTTTGTCCATTGCCTTAAGTACGTTGACTGTATTTACTGAAAATTATGCTTTTACACAACTATTGCTTTGGCTTTGCGTTTTACTGGCTTTAGCTCTTTGCTTGAATCTATATCGCATCTCATTGACCTTTCATCACCAAAACATTGTCTTCGATGCCTTGCTCCACACGACGCCAAACGGCGTTGTATCCTATATTCTCGACGACAACCTAACGATCTTGTATGCCAATGAGGGATTTTATAAAATCATCGGATACAATCCAGAAGAAGTGCGCACCACCTTCAACTCGAGCGGTTTAGCATTTGCTGGAACACATGAATTATTCGAAACTCTCTCTCTGATCAATCCTGATGAAGCGCCTATAAATTTTTCTTTGGAGTTTTCTCTAATAAAAAAAGATGGCACTACCGTCTGGATCAATGCCAGTTGCTATCGTCGCAATAAATATCGCAACAAAAATATCGTTTCCTATTTTATGTCAGATATCACGAAACAAAAATTACAAGAACAAAAATACAACGAAGAAAAAACGCAGCAGACCATCACCAACGAACTGACCAATGATATCATCTTTGAATATGACATAGCCTCTGATACCATGGTACACTCAAGGACCTCTTCCACCAGCAAGTTCAATCCGCCCGTCATCAACCATTATTCCGACTTCATAAAGACCCCTGGTTATATCGAACCAAACTCCCTGGAAGCTGTTTTTTCTGCTTTTCGCCAAGCTGTTCAAGGTCAATGCATCCACCAACTTGAATTCCAGGTACTCACCGACGCTAATACATATAACTGGATTTGCCTAAACAGCAAAACACTATGCAATGAATTCGGGCGGCCACTCAAAATCATCGGTAAGTTCAATAACATCGATGCTCAAAAAAAAGCAATCTTCCAGCTTCAAAACAAAGCATATCATGACCCCCTGACCAATCTTTACAATAAGGGCATCACGGAAAGCCTCATCAATCAATCCTTGATGACCTTGTCGTTATTGGCCGAAGAACACTTTGCCCTCATGGTGATCGACCTTGATGACTTCAAAAACATCAACGACTCCTTTGGCCATCTTGTCGGCGATGAAGTCTTGCAAACGGTAGCAACTCATTTAACTGATAATTTTTCATCAGACACCGTCATCGGCCGAATCGGCGGTGATGAATTCGTTGTCTTCCTCAAACACCTATCCACCCCCGCTGAAGTATTCAAAAAAGCTCAAATCATTTCCAATAGCATTTCTCAAATAAAACCAAGCCACAAAGAATACCCTATCTCCGCCAGCATTGGCATCGCCTTAGCCCCGCAAAACGGGCTCACCTACAAAGACCTCTTCAAATCCGCCGATGACGCCCTCTACAGCACCAAAAACAACGGAAAAAACCATTTCGTCATCGCCCCGCAAAAATGTTCCGCAGCAACATGAAATCACCGCATTAAGAAAAATTTATAGATTGACAAATTTTTCTTAATGCGGTAAAATATATTTTGTCAGTTGCGCTGATGTAGCTCAGTTGGTAGAGCAGCTCATTCGTAATGAGCAGGTCGTAGGTTCGAATCCTATCATCAGCTCCAGTGAAATTAAGGCCTCCGAGGTTATCGGAGGCTTTTTTGTTGTCTAAAAATATGATTTTGTCCCTTATTTGTCCCTTAACACGATTTTTATATCATTTACTTCTTACTTTTTGCAAATATTGATCCATTTTATTTGCAGCCTGCCGATCAACCGATTGAAGTGCTGTACCATATATATTCGCTGTTGTTCTGATGTCAGCATGCCCCAACCGACTGCTGACATTTTTTAATGGCACTCCAAAAGCAATCAATAATGTAGCTGATAAATGTCTAAGAGCATGAAACCTCATATGTGGCAATCCACGTCTTTTCAAAAATTTTCGAAACCATTGCGATGGTGTTGTCGGGAACATCGGCAATCCATTCCATTTTGTAAAAAGCCAACCTTCTTCCATCCATTTATTAGCAAGCATAAATTTCTGTTCAAGCTGTTCTTTTTTATATAGTTTCAGCAAATCAAGCAAACTGTCAGATAATGCTATACATCTTATCGAACTTTTGTTTTTCGGATCTTTCGTAAATACCCCTTTCCCCCTTAATGCCTGATTACTTTTGTTTACACTTAAAGTTCCTTTCTCAAAATCAATGTCTGCCCATTTAAGCCCCATCAATTCACCTAAGCGCAATCCACTGTCAATCGCCAGCATAACAATCATTCTGTATTTTAACGGTTCTTCTGCTAAAAATTGCAACATACGCGCAAGATCTTCTTCATTTAATAGCTCAATTTCATTATGATCAGCTTTAGGTGGTTTGACTCTAGTACAAGGATTGCTTATAATAATCTGCCATTGAACAGCATCTTGTAACATTGAAGAAAGCACCCTAAAACAGTAAAGAATTGATTCTCCAGATAATGCACCATCTTTTCCGTCCAATCTTCTCCCTTTTTCCTGTAAATGATCAATGAATTTCATAATGTGCTGTGGACGAAGCTTATTCATATCAATATGCCCCAGTTCTGGAATAATTCGTTTTTCAAGATGATTCTGATATGAGCTTTGTGTCTTAGGCGCTAAATTTTTCTTACAATAATCCCTAAACCATGTTTTTGCAAATTCAGCAAGCTTATATTTTCCTATATGCGTAATTGATCCTTGCTGAACTTCAGTTGCAAAAATATTATATTCTCTATTTGCTTCTCTATCACTACTTGCTTTAATTGTTTTTGTTTTAACAAGCTGTTTTCCTTTCGCATCATATCCAATTGCTACTGACAATAAGTATGACCCATTTCCACGTTTTTTTATTTTTGCTGGCATTTTCTTTTCAGTCCTCCTTTGATAAAAGCGGCTCAGCATTCCAGCTGAGCCACTTTATTTTTATAGTATTACCCTTGATTGCTCAACATTTTTCCGCTCTTCTTCATCCATCCAGCGTAAAACAGCCTCCATTCTATAGAAAATTCTTCCAGATGTTCTAAAATGAGGCAGTCCAGCTTGCAAGCGCCATAACCTAATGGTCCACTGTGACAGCCCTAGAGCATCCGCCAACTCTTTTTCCGAATAAATCTTTAAAACTCTTGCATTTTCGATTTTCATACAAAACACACCCTTTCACTCAGATATATGATTTTACAGACAATATGCTAGTTTGCTATAAAACCTCCAACTTGTTCAATTCAGTCTTTTTTTATAATACAAATTGACATGTATCTATATTTCTTCGGTCAACGAAGTTACTGTTTTTCTAAACTGTCCTACATCTACCATTAAAACTCTAGAACTTAACCCTGCTATAACAACTCTTTTTAAATGCCTCCGTCTAACTCTATCACCATTTTTTTCGTCATACCCTATTATTATTCTTTCCTCATCCAGTCTCTTCTCTACATTTGACTTTGAAATAACCATCGCATTACTGTACCTGCTTTCAGCTATTTTTTTAACATATGCAAATGTTTTATTCGGCTCCAAAGCAAGTTCTTGTTCCGAAAAGTGATATCCCAAAAAATTTCCACCACCTTTTGAATACTCTTCACAATTTTTCGCTATACTCACCTCTCCCGAAGCCAGACCATCTGAGATGATCTGACACCACAGCTTATAATCTTCCACAATAGAAGCTTCTCTTTCATTTTCTGCAATCAAATCGAAAACAATTTTTTCAGACAACTCCAACCGTCTTCTAAAGCTCTCATGATCATTAGGATGATAACTGTAATGAAATTTTGCCACCAAAAAAGCTACTGCCATAAAACATTGATATGCTGCATTCATTCTCCGTTCTCTAAAGTTCCCATTCAAAGTACTTATCCATATTTTTAAGTCTTCTTTTAACTGTAAAAAATTATTTTGCAAGAAAAATACATACAAAGAATAGTGTTTTTCAAGTTTATTTCCACGTCCCTCCATAAGTGATTTTTCTGCATCAGCTTGATATAAAGCCAACCTTTCTCCTATGAACGAATTTTTTTCTACATTACTTACAATATAACGTAGACGCCCACTCATTTGTTCGCCAATTGAATTTTCAGCTGTAACAATCAGACCAAGACGATAGAAAAATTGTTCTTTTTTACCAGTCCGCATATTCATCCTCGAACGACCAATATTATCTGCCCTTTCTCCTATGAACGAATTTTTTCTACATTACTTACAATATAACGTAGACGCCCACTCATTTGTTCGCCAATTGAATTTTCAGCTGTAACAATCAGACCAAGAC
>Ga0183099_1000040_pt1 | contig 146750 bp, 122 predicted proteins | sample Biomet1_FD_127788 | JGI IMG/M metagenome (GOLD analysis project Ga0183099, IMG submission 127788) | Microbial communities from bioreactor (seeded with anoxic lake sediment) at LBNL, California, USA - Biofuel metagenome 1 | ecosystem: Engineered > Bioreactor > Anaerobic > Unclassified ...
TACAACCACACCCGGCCGCGCCCCGGCCGGCATGTCCCCGGCTGGGGCCGCTTCCGAAGTTTTTCCCGGCCACCAGAAGGGAGCCGCCATAGGTGGGGTTGTTGAGTATAAAGTCCTTGATGGGCTCGTTGTTTCCATCATAACGCCAGTCACGGAACAAATTATCCCCGAATCCATCTCTGGAGGTTGCTTTCAGGAAGCGGGCGGGAATGATCTGGTCGGTATCCACATTTTCAATGGGAAGAGGTACGATGGTGGAGGTAAGGGTTGTAAACTTTTCCATTCTATTTATTTTCATAAAACTGCCTAAGCAGGATTCTTTTTATTATTCATTTACAGATGTTTACTTCTGAAACATCATTTAGTCGTCAGCTGTGAGCCCTCATGTGCAACAATGCTTTTGCGCCAGTGCTCGGGCACGGGAATGCTCTTATGGTTCTTGACATCATAACAGACAAGCACCGCCACACAGGTGGACAGGATTTCCCCGTTGACACGGTTTACCAGACGATGATCCATCGTGATACTCTTATTGCCCAAAACAGACACACGAGTTTCCACATAAATCTGGTTTTTCATGTAGATGGGCCGCAAATAGTCTATCTTGATGGAAGCCCCAACCACGCCAAGGGTCATATAGTCCAGATCGGGCAACACATGTTCGAAATAGTCCGTCTTTCCTGCATCGTAATAGTTCTGATAAACGGTATTGGACACATGCCCCATAATATCCACATCGTTGAAGCGGACCTGAATGGGAACGAGAAATCGATAAATGGGTTCCATAATGCTTAGTTTCTTGGATCGGTGATAAAACCGGTTACCGCAGCGGCAGCGGCTACAAGGGGTCCGGCCAGGATGGTGCGGGCACCAGGCCCCTGACGGCCCTCAAAATTGCGGTTTGAGGTGGACACTGCGTATTTTCCCGCAGGGACTTTATCCTCGTTCATGGCCAGACAAGCGGAACATCCGGGTTGACGGAGTTCAAAACCTGCAGCTTCAAGAATATCCACCAGGCCTTCCTCACGACACTGAGCTTCTACCGCCCAGGATCCGGGAACCAGCCAGGCTACCACGTCTTCGGCTTTCTTCCTGCCTTTTACAAACCCGGCAAAAGCACGGAAATCTTCAATACGTCCATTTGTACAACTGCCCAGGAATACGTAGTCTATCTTTTTACCAAGCATTTTTTCACCGGGATTGAAGTCCATATACTCCAATGACTTTTTGTAAGAAATCATACTGGCCTCATCCACAGTATCCAAAGCCGGAATTGTCTGTGAGATACCCATACCCATACCCGGATTGGTACCGTAGGTAACCATCGGTTCGATATCGGCCGCATCCAATTTGATTTCCTTGTCGAAAACAGCATCATCATCCGTCTTCAGGGTTTTCCAGTAAGCGACGGCATCCTCCCAAGCCTTGCCTGTCGGTGCGTATTCCCTACCCTTCACATAATCGATGGCGGTTTGGTCAGGAGCAATCAGTCCACCGCGCGCACCCATCTCGATGGAAAGGTTGCAAAGGGTCAAACGGCCTTCCATAGTCAGAGCCCGGACAGCTTCACCCGCATACTCGACAAAGTAACCGGTGGCACCACCTGTCGTCATTTTGGCTATGACATACAAGGCCATATCTTTTGCCGAAACCCCCTGGCCCAGTTTGCCATTGATGGTGATACGCATGCGCATCGGTCTGGCCTGCAGGACACATTGCGAGGCCATGACCATTTCCACTTCGGAAGTCCCGATACCGAAAGCCACCGCACCCATAGCACCATGGGTTGAAGTATGTGAGTCTCCGCAAACGATGGTCATCCCAGGTAAAGTCAATCCGGTTTCCGGACCCACCACGTGAATAACGCCATTTTTCTTGTGCCCCAGACCAAAAAGCTGGATACCGAAATCGTTGGCATTCCTGGTCAGGGTTTCCACCTGAGTCCTGGAAACAGGATCGGCAATCGGTTGATCCTGATTCAAGGTTGGAATGTTGTGGTCCGGAATACAAAAAGCCTTTTCAGGACGAAGGAACTTCAGGTTCCTGTTTCTCATACCCTGAAAAGCCTGCGGACTGGTCACTTCATGACAGTAAAGCCTGTCAATGTACAATTGCGTAGGTCCGTCTTCCACCGTTGTAACCACATGCTTATCCCAAATCTTGTCAAATAATGTCTTTCCCATTTTCTTTTTTATCTACTGAAACGTATACCTATTCTAAATCGTTATTTTTTTACAAATTTGTTTATTGCATCTATATAGGCCTCCAAAGAAGCAACAACAATATCGGTGTTGCCTGAAAAACCATAATAGACCACGCCTTCGTGTTCCACCTGCATGTGGACCTTACCGGTATCATCACTGCCCCTGGTAATGGCCTGAATCAAGAATTCCTGAAGGGTCATTTCACGCTTGATAATGCATTTCAGAGCTTTGATGGCTGCATCCACAGGGCCATTTCCGGTTGCCGCTGCCTCAAATTTCTCACCTGCAATATCCAGACGGATACTGGCTACAGACTGAACACCCTTGCCGGACACCACCTGCAGGTGATCCAGCTTAATATGCTTGTTCTCTGCAGAGTTCATTCCAGCCAACAAAAGGATGTCGTCGTCGTTTATGACTTTCTTGCTGTCGGCTAATTTAAGAAATTCCTGATAAACTTCCTGTAAACGATCGCCTTCAATTTCGATACCCAGTACCGAAAGGCGATGCTTCAGAGCTGCACGTCCGCTTCTGGCTGTCAATACAATAGAATTTTCGTCGATACCGACGTCTTTGGGATCTATAATCTCATAGCTTTCGCGGTTTTTGAGAACACCATCCTGATGAATCCCGGATGAATGCGCAAAAGCGTTTCTGCCTACGATGGCCTTGTTGGGTTGAATCGGCATATTCATCAAATTGGATACCATCCGGCTGGTTTGGGAGATAAGCGGCGTATTGATATTAGTAATCAACGGAATGTCCTTGTGGCATTTCAGAATCATTGCAATTTCTTCCAATGCAGTATTGCCGGCACGTTCACCAATACCGTTGATGGTTACTTCCACCTGACGGGCACCGTTTATGATACCAGCCATGGTATTGGCCGTTGCCATGCCAAGATCGTTGTGGCAATGAGTGGAAATGACGGCCTTATGGATATTGGAAACATTTTCCATCAAGAATTTGATCTTTTCACCGTATTCCTGGGGCAGGCAGTACCCAGTCGTATCGGGGATATTCACCACCGTTGCGCCGGCCTTGATAACAGCCTCAACCACTTTGGCCAAATAGACATTGTCCGTACGACCTGCATCTTCTGCATAAAATTCCACATCTTCCACATATTTCTTGGCGTATTTCACGCAAGCGATGGCACGTTCCAGAATTTCGTCCTGATTGGAATTGAACTTGTACTTGATATGGTAATCCGAGGTTCCAAGTCCTGTATGGATACGTCCCCGTTTGGCATATTTCAAGGCTTCAGCCGCAGCATCTATGTCTTTTTCCACCGAACGGGTCAAGGCACAGATGGTTGGCCAGGTAACAGCCTTGGATATTTCCACGACAGAATTGAAGTCACCCGGGCTCGATACCGGGAAACCGGCTTCAATGACATCGACACCAAGTGATTCCAACGCTTTTGCCACCTGAATTTTTTCTACAGTGTTCAATTGGCATCCAGGTACTTGCTCGCCATCGCGCAAGGTTGTATCAAAAATAAATACTTTGTCAGACATATCGTTTGTTTTAATTTGTTTAATACAGAATCTAAGAACCAGGCTGAAAATCAAAAAGCCCTTCCTGCAAGGTAGCAAGAAGGGCTTTCGTATTCATTCACTTAATAGACTAACACACAATCTCACTACCTTGCTACCATCCTAGTAGAATAATACCAATTAGGGAAATAATATGTAGAATATTGTTTGTCATTTATAATCTTTCGTTTTGACGTTGCAAAGATAGGGTATTTTTTATTACTGGCAATAAATTCTAATATTTTTCCTTAAAAAAGTTACAGAATATAATAATATCGATAGTTTTTAATTCGATTTAACCGGAATAAACCTTCTTTATATTGAGGATTGATAGTTTTTCACACCACGGCAAATTATTCATAATCTTGATTTTGCAAGAATTCATCCTTATCTTGCAAACCAAATAAAATGCGACAAAAAATGAAAGGAAAAATCATACTCATTACAGGAGCCAGCAGTGGCATAGGTGAAGGCTGCGCCAAAAAATTTGCATCGGAAGGATCGGATTTGATTCTCAATGCCCGAAATACCGGCAAATTAAATACCCTCAAATCGGAACTGGAATCCAAATATGGCATTGAAGTATGCCTCTTGCCCTTCGATGTCCGCGACCGCGAAGCTGCCCGAAACGCCATCGATTCACTCCAGGGCAAGTGGAAAGACATAGATGTGCTCATCAACAACGCCGGACTGGTTATCGGCGTAGACAAGGAATTTGAAGGCAACCTGGACGAATGGGACACCGTCATAGACACCAATATCAAAGGCCTGCTGGCCATCACCCGCCTGGTCACGCCCGGAATGGTAAAACGAGGCAAAGGCCATATCATCAACATCGGTTCCATTGCCGGTGACGCTGCGTATGCGGGCGGAAGTGTGTATTGCGCCACCAAAGCTGCCGTCAAGGCTCTTTCCGACGGACTGAGGATCGACTTGGTTGATACTCCCTTAAGGGTGACAAACATCAAACCAGGTATGGTGGAAACAAACTTCACAGTGGTTCGCTATCGGGGAGATAAACCCGCAGCCGACGATTTCTACAAAGGAATAAAACCTCTGAATGGCGACGACATTGCCGAGACCGTCTATTTCGCAGCATCCGCGCCGGCACACATACAAATTGCAGAAGTTCTGCTCATGCCGACCAATCAGGCAACAGCGACGGTAGCGTACAGGAAAAAGTAGATAACCCCGCTTACTGCACATCACAAAAAAGGGACTGACGCACTGCCAGTCCCTTTTTATTTTAAGATGTAATTTTTATTTTTTCGTAATTTTCAGTGCAAAGCCACCGCCAGGAGCCATTTTCACCTCAACGCTACGGCCATTCAACAGCATGGTCTTGTGTTGATAATCTCTGGCAACGCGATCCGCATTGACTCCATCCACATACATATCGATCTGGTAATTCCCAGCCGGAAGGAAGGATAAATCAACATTCATGGTACGGGCATCCCAGTTTGTCAAACCGCCTACATACCAATCATTTCCCTTTTGCCTGGCTGTAACGACATATTCTCCCACTTTTGCAGACAAAACCTGTGTATTGTCCCAAACGGTAGGGATGGAGGCTATGTAAGAAATGCAATCCTTTTCCTGCATATAATTGGATGGGCTGTCGCACAACATGGAAAGCGGGGATTCAAAGACGACATACTCGGCCAGTTGCCTACACCTGGTACCCTGGCTCATCGGTTCTGAATTGACAGCCCTGAAGTTTCCTTTGGTTGCATTGCGCATCGCGCCCTGGGTATAATCCATAGGACCAGCAGCCATACGGATAAAAGGCAAAGTAACGTCAAAAGTGACCATATCCACTGCAGGAGTTGCCCATTTCATTTGTTCCAGACCAAAAACGCCCTCAAAGTTGATGACATTCGGATAAGTTCTTTGCAGACCGGTCGGTTTGTAGACACCGTGAAAATCGATCATCAAACGGTTCTTGGCAGCAGCTGCGGCAACGCGATAACAATAGTTGACCATCAACTGGTCATCCCTATCCAGAAAATCGACTTTAAAACCTTTTACTCCCATGTCGGCATAATGCTTGAATACATTGTCCATATCTTTCTCCAAGGCATACATGCCAGCCCAAAGAATAATGCCGACTCCTTTGCTCTTACCGTAATCGCACAGTTCTTTAATATCTATGGCCGGAACGACCTGCATCAGATCAGCCTTATGATTCACCGCCCAACCTTCGTCCAGAATGACATAACTGATGCCATGGGTCGATGCAAAATCAATATAATATTTATAGGTTTCATTGTTTACGCCGGACTTGAAGTCTACTCCGTAAATGTTCCAGTCGTTCCACCAATCCCAGGCCACTTTACCAGGTTTGATCCAGGATAAGTCGTCCACACGGGAAGGGGCAGCCAAGCGATAAACCATATCACTATTTGCCAGACCTTTGTCATCGGTCACCATAATGGTACGCCAAGGAAAACTTCTCGTACCGGTTGTCTTGGATATAAAGTCTTCTCTTTCCTTGACAATCAACTGCAGTTGATTGTAACCTCCCTGCTGAACGTTTTTGGGATAGCCGGCGAAAACACCGGTCAGGCAGGTAGAACCATTCTTGTTTTGCAGGAACATACCCGGATAGTTTTCCAGATCCGCTTCGGTTATACAGAGGTTGGTTCCATCCTTGTTGACGGCCAGCATAGGCAGAAACGAAAGCCTGGTTTTACACCAGGATGTCAGAGGCAACTTGGCATACGTATTTTCAAAGGAATTGAAAAACTGCTTTTCGACATTCAGCGTGTCACTGGTGTGAACCCAAGGGACAAAGGTCCTGTCAATGTTGTTCAAGTCGAACTCAGCAACTTCCTGCTTCACCACCAGTGCTCCTTTTCTGGAAGTGACAAATCGGTAAGCCACTCCATCGTCGTAAACACGGAATACGATGGCATAATTTCCGGAAAAAGTGAGGGTCAATTCATTGTAATTGTCCTTAATTTCTTTTTTCTTATACAAGGAGGTATGAATCACCTCATTTCTGGAAACCGTTTTGGCATGCACACCTCTGGCCTTCCGGCCCAGGGCTTCGCCATTCTGAAGAATCATGGAAATCTCAGAAGGATTGAGGAGTACTTGGTTGTTTTTGGTCAGGGACCATTTTGTCTTTTCGCCAACCTCAACGCTGACTTTCAGCTGTTGATTGGGAGAAAGGCACTGATAGCTCTTTAGCGCAAAAGCCTGGGCAAAGCTCAAAAGGGCGAGTGAGAAAATAATTGTTTTTTTCATTGTGTATTTGGTTGTGTTGGTTATTGGTCGTTGATTGTCACTCAGCCAGGGCAGCCTGATCTTCAGCTATTTTCAGTTGAGCAGGACTTCCTATGTCAAACCATTCCGCATCACTGGCATCGAACATCCTTATTTCATGTTCTTTTGCAAGCCGCAGATAGACATCCGTAATGGAAAAGACTCCATCCTCTTTCATTAGCGGAAAAAGTGAAGGATGTATCAAATGGATACCCGTAAAGCCAAACCGCTGCAGATCCTTTTCCTTAGGTCTGGATATTTTTGTTCACCAGTCCTGACATTCTCCCAACCACAAAGCAAACCCTCCCGGTTGAAAAGAAAATAGCGGTCACTTTCAATTTTTCGAACAGCAAGCGTGGCCAGATGCTTCGGATTTCTTTCGAGAAAAAGCCGGTCTGTCTCTCGCAAGGCTTTGAGACTAACCGTTGAAAGCACATCGACATTGTGCACGATAAAGTCACCTGTTTCCAGCAGCGGCTGCATCTTCTTAAGACCACCTCCCGTTTCCAGCAGCAGTTCCCTTTCGTCGGAAACGTGAATCTGCATTTCCGGATAGGCCTTCGCGTATGCCTCCAGATAGCTTTCCACTTTGTCGGCAAAAGCATGCACATTGACCACCACTTCACAAATACCGCTGGCCTGCATTTTCCGAAGCACACGACCAAGCATGGGCACGCCTTTCACTTCGACCAAAGCTTTGGGCTTGTCTTTCGTATAAGGGTACAGCCTGGTACCAAGCCCGGCTGCAAAAATGACAGCTTTCATCATTTAGCTGTTTTAGTCAACAGATTCTCCAAATACTCAGATTGAATCATCCTTTTGAAGCAGGATTTCAATTCTGGGATTTCAACAGGCAGGCTCCATTCTTCCAAAAGGTCGGCAAACATGCCCAAAGCCGGTGGAATACTCTCCATAAAACCAGGCTTCTTTTCCACAATTCCGCGGAAACCGAAAGCGCCCATGGCCTGCATCAGGCGGATCAGCACATAACCCTGATAGTAGCCCATAAACTTTTCACGGTCCACCTCTATTTTCTGGGAGAGCTCCTCCACATAAAAACTTATCAGCTCCTGACGGGTCTCCTTGGGCATTCTGGCCTTGGCATCAAACAACAGGCTGGCCGGATCATATTGCAGGGCACCACGACGGCCGCCCTGATAATCGATAAAGAATGGTTCTCCTTTGGATATCATGATATTGGCCGATTGAAAATCGCGAAAAAGGAAGTAATCTCCCTTTTCCTGCAGCAAATAACCGGTAAAATTGCGGAAATCATCTTCCAACGCCTGCTCGTCAAAAGGAATACGAACCAGCTTAAGGAAATAATACTTGAAATAGTTGAGGTCCCACATCATGGAATCACGGTCAAAGGCGGCACGGGGATAACACATACGGTAATCGATGCAGTCCTTGCCTTTGAGTTGCAGGCCAATCAGACCAATCAGGCTTTTCTTGTAGAGTTCCTTCATTTCATCGTCGAAAGGGCGGTTCTTTACTTTATCAAAAAGCGTGTCCGTACCTAGATCTTCCAACAAATAGACACCTTCCACGAGATCTTCGACATAAATCTCAGGAACCGGCAAGCCTTCTTTTTTGAAACTTTTGGAAAAAGACAAAAAGGCATCGTTTTCCCGGGCATCGGAGTTCCAGGCCCCAAGTGCCGAAAAACCGGCCGTTTGCATACGACAATAGCTTCTATAGGAGCCACTTTGTGGCAGAAAGCTAATCTGCTGAGGCTCTTTGCCAGAGAATTTTTCAAACATTCGGGCAAGAAGTGCTAATTTTTCTTTTTCCACGGTCCTTTTTTTTGCAAATGTAAAAAAAATAAGTTTTAGCACTCACCTGTTTAAGCCAATAAGCTGTTAAACTTTCAAATTAAAAGTAATTTATACACTAAAACGATAAATCACCAGTATTTGACTTTGAAATGTGAATATTCTTTAATGTCATTGTTTTTATATTTTTCTAATCTTTTTGAAAGCTTTATTGTGTTTTAAATAGCATTTGTCAACTTATTTTTTAATTTTAATATCTTTTTGTTTGATAATTCAAATTATATATATATGTTTGCATCGTGAAACAGATTACAGGATTAACATTAAAAAAATCGATTATGAAAAAATCAGCAAGACTCTTTTTCTTTTCTGCATTCTTATTAACCGCAGCATTGGTTTCAGCACAGGGCAGTTTCAGCACTGGTGCGGACATCGTTAGTTCCTATGTTTGGCGTGGTGTTGCACAAGGATCCAATGAACCTAACATTCAGCCTTCGGTCTCGTATACAAATAAAAAACTCAGCATCGGAGCCTGGGGATCCGGTAATTTCTCAGGAAGTCTCAAGGAACTTGACCTTTACGCCACTTACGCATTTTCCAGTTCGTTCTCTGTAACATTGACCGATTACAACTGGATTTTTTCCAAAGACTATTTTGATTATTCAGACGGTACGGATCATATATACGAAGCAACCTTGGCCTATACAGGTGGAGAATCCTTTCCGATAAGCGCTTCACTGAACACCATGTTTGCCGGAGCTGACAAAAAGGCTGACGGAGACAACGCCTATTCAAGCTATCTGGAGCTAGGCTACCCGCTATCCTCAAACGCTAAGATTTTCTGTGGTGCATCCCTTACCGACAGCCCTGCCGTATACGGTACCACCGGTTTTGATATAACCAACCTCGGTCTAAAAGCCAGCAAGACTTTAGAAATCACAGACAAATTCAGCCTACCGGTCTATGGTATTGTCGGTTTCAATCCATCAGCAAGCAAGGCCTTCCTGGTTGCAGGTATTACGTTGTAAGAAAACGACCATACAGCTATTCGTTAAAAACTTTGAACTTATAAATTTTAGCATTATGAAAAAAATTGAAGCAATCATTCGCACTTCAAAATTCGAAGAGGTTAAGCGTGCTCTTCGTGAAGTTGGAATTGACTTCTTTTCCTACTGGGATGCAACCGGAGTAGGTAATGAAATCAAAAAAGGAGAATACGCTTATCGTGGTACAGTCTATGATACCAGTTTTATTCCGCGTCTGTTATTAACCATTGTTGTCCGGGATCAGAATCTGAAAAAAACAATTGATTGTATTAAGAAAACAGCCAGAACCGGTGTCATCGGTGACGGTAAGATTTTTGTAACCGAAGTTCTGGAATCTTATAGAATCAGGAATGACGATGAAGGAGACGAATCACTGCACAACGTAGGAGAAGATTAAACAACGATAGGTATTAATTAAAAAGATTGATTATGAAAAAGATTATATTGCTGCTGATGCTTATCTTGATGGCAGTACCAGCATCCACATATACATTTGCAGAAAAAGCAGTAGACCCGACTGGAACATCAACGGGTACGGTTAGCGATGTCAGTGCAGAAAAAACTGGTCAACCTACTTTATCAGAAGTCGCTGATACAGTAGGGCATAATAAGGTTGCCATAAACATGGTTTGGGTTTTGATTACAGGTTTTCTTGTCATGTTCATGCAGCTTGGCTTTGCTATGGTCGAAGGAGGTCTTACCCGTGCAAAGAACAGTGCCCACACCTTTGCGATGAACTTCTTGATTTATCCTTTGGGAATGTTAGGTTTTTTTCTTTGCGGTTTTGCTTTTATGTTCGGTGGAATTGGCCCATTGGGAACCCTAGGTGGATATGACGGGCTGAATCAGGAATTTGCCATCAACCTTTTTGGTCATTCATTCGGCTTATTCGGAACCAAAGGTTTTTGTTTAAGCAGTGTCTATGATGTAAGCGTTTTTGCTTTATTCCTGTTCCAAATGGTTTTCATGGATACAACTGCCACAATTCCTACAGGTTCCATGGCTGAAAGATGGAAATATGTATCTTTCTTCATTTACGGATTGGCAGTAGGCACAATCATCTATCCGATATACGGAAACTGGGTATGGGGTGGAGGCTGGTTGTCACAACTTGGTCACAACTTCGGTTTGGGACACGGGCACGTCGACTTTGCCGGCTCTTCCGTTGTTCACTTAACCGGCGGTGTGCTTGCCTTTGTCGGAGCCAAAATGCTTGGTCCGAGGTTGGGAAAATACAACAAGGATGGATCGGCAAACGCTATTCCGGGACACAACCTCCCTTATGCTGTAATGGGTAGTTTCGTATTGGCATTCGGATGGTTTGGATTTAATGCTGGATCTACGCTCGCAGGTGGAGATCTGAGAATGTCTGTCGTTGCTGTAAATACCATGATAGCCTCCGCAACTGGTGCACTGGCTTCCACCTTGTATATGTGGCTGTTCAAGACGAAAAAGCCAGACGTCAGTATGATGTGTAACGGCCTTCTTGCCGGTTTAGTTGCCATAACCGCTCCTTGTGCCTTCGTTACTGTTCAGGCTGCCGCATTGATTGGTCTGATATCAGGTATACTTGTCATAGAAGTGGCTCTCTTTGTTGAACATAAATTAAAAATTGATGACCCCGTCGGAGCTATTGCCGTTCACGGTGCAAACGGTTTGTTTGGATGTTTGGCATTAGGCTTGTTTGCTGACGGAACATACGGTGAAGGTCTTAATGGAGTTGCAGGTGGTGTAACAGGTCTTTTCTATGGGGACGCTGGTCAGTTTCTGGCCCAAATCATAGGTGTTTGTTCAAACATTATTTACGTCGGAATACTTGGCTGGATTGTCTTTAAGTTGATTGACAAAGTTGTAGGCAACAGAGTTACGGCTGAAGAAGAACTGCAAGGTCTTGACATTCCTGAAATGGGAGCTGAAGGCTATTCTGGTATGAAAATGGATAAAAACGCGGAAACACCGCTTTCTTATTAATCAAACCTTCATACATAAAATGCTCAAAGGTCCTTGTTTAAAAACAAAACCTTTGAGCATTTTTCTTTTTCCCTTTTTTCTTGTTCGAGCGCACAAGCTCATAGACGAAGCAATATATGAAATATCGTAAACCATTCAACTATTCCTTCACCTCTTTTTTTCGCCACAATGTAAACGGAGGAATATTGCTGATTATTGTATCAGTACTGGCTATGTTGATCGCAAATTCTCCATGGAGCATTTATTATTCTGAGTTTCTTAACCATCCTATCTCCCTTAAATTAGGAGATTTCAACTTATTAAGCCATCATGGAGCCCCCCTGACCATGGCTGCTTTCATCAACGACTGTCTGATGGCGGTCTTTTTCTTTCATGTAGGACTTGAAATTAAAAGAGAAGTTCTTGTCGGAGAATTGTCATCGTTGCGAAAAGCATCCTTACCAATCATCGCTGCCATAGGAGGCATGATCATGCCCATCGTAATTTACTCAACGATCAATCATGTCTATCCAGGATCAAGAGGTGCAGCCATCCCCATGGCGACAGATATAGCTTTCTCACTTGGAGCTCTTGGCCTTCTGGGAAAAAGAGTTCCTCTTGGACTAAAAATCTTTTTAACGGCTTTTGCTGTAGCCGATGATATTGGTGGTATACTGGTAATTGCATTGTTCTATTCCATGGACATACATATTGGTTATTTAATTGCTGCATTTGCCCTGATAGCTTTGTTGTTAATGGCCGGTAAATTGAAAATTCAGAAAAAAAGAGTTTACATCATTATTGGCATAGTTATCTGGTACCTCTTTCTGCAGTCTGGTGTACACAGCACTATTGCGGGTGTTCTGGTTGCATTTACAATTCCGGCTCATCCCCATCTGAAAATCCAGAAGTACATTGGCAGGATCAGAGAAAGTATTCAAACATTTCCTGTTACGGTGCAGGATAGCATCGTACTGACCAACGACCAGATTCATGAACTGAAAAACATTGAAGCATCCTCAAACAAAGTGATCTCTCCCCTACAATATATGGAAGACAGACTCAGCGGACTTGTCAACTACCTGATTCTTCCACTATTTGCCTTTGCTAACGCTGGCATCATTTTTGGAGACAACAACGGCCCGATCTTTGGAGTGGTCACCTACGCTGTTGCGCTCGGACTGATTATCGGCAAGCCTATCGGTCTTTTCTCTTTCACTTGGATCTCCGTCAAAGCAAATATTGCATCTCTTCCTGAAGAAGCAGATTGGAAATCGATGTGGGGCGTTTGCTGTTTAGGCGGTATTGGCTTTACTGTTCCCTTTTCATCGCAAACCTGTCTTTTGTTTCAGTCAGTCAGGAAATGTTGAATCAAGCAAAACTAGGTATTGTCATAGGAACAATCATTTCGGGGATAATTGGCTACTTGTTCTTAAACAAGACTTTGCCAAAGATTTCGAAAGACTCTAAGGGGTGAGGTTTATAAAGCCAACGTGCTATTATTTCCAAACTAGGTCTTTCATACCCAAGCATTACAAAGATTTAAACACAATGGATATAAAATGTAAACTTAACAGCGCAGAGTGCTACGGAGTCAAAGAACTGGATGTTTTGCTCAAACTCAGCTTCCTTCTAAGCAATAAGGACATTGATCTGGACGAAGTCATCAGGATACTCTCTGAGCATCTGAATGCAGCAAGAATTATCCTTACCGTCTTGAACAGGGAAAGTTCAAACATTGTCATCGAGGGATCATATGGGATAAATGAGCAGGAAAAGAAAGAAACAGTATATCATATTGGCCAGGGTATTATCGGACGTGTCATCCAGAGCGGTGAGACTATCCTTATACCGAAGATTGCCGAATCGGACGAATTTCTAAACCTTACACACGCTCCAACAATCATTGACGGAAACGATGTTTCGTTCATATGCACTCCAATACGATACAAGGACCAGATTATTGGTACATTAAGTTTTCACAAAGTCTATAAGCGTGTTGTATCCTTTGACTACGATATGCGTTTGCTGAAGATTGTAGGTTCGATGATCGGCAGAACCATGCGCCGAAGGCAGGAATATGCCGAAGAAATGGAACAATTGCGCAACGAGAACCAAAATCTGAGAGGAGAACTCAAAAACAGAATATTGCCCAACCACATCAAGGGAAATTCCGGAAAAATGAACGAAGTTTTCGCATTAATAGACAGCGTAGCCACAACCGATGCCACGGTCTTGATCCGGGGAGAAAGCGGCGTCGGCAAAGAACTTGTAGCAGACGCGCTTCATTACAATAGTCTTCGGAAAAACAAGCCTTTCATCAAAGTTAACTGCGCAGCCTTACCTGACAGCCTTATTGAAAGCGAACTGTTCGGTCATGAGAAAGGATCTTTCACCGGTGCCAATGTTCAAAGAATAGGCCGTTTTGAGGCAGCCAACGGAGGCACTATCTTTCTGGATGAGTTTGGCGACATTCCTGCATCCACCCAGGTAAAGTTGCTCCGGGTTTTGCAAGAAAGGGAAATCGAAAGGATAGGTAGCACCACACCCATCAAAGTCGATGTCCGTATACTTTGCGCCACCAACCGCAATCTGGAAGATCTTATCCAAAAAGGAGAATTCAGAGAAGACCTGTATTATCGTATAAATGTTTTTCCTATTTACATTCCTCCATTACGTGAACGGATCAATGACATACCAACCCTGGCTGATTTTTTTGTCGACAAGTTCAACAAAAGACATGGAAAGAACATCAAACGGATAACGACCATGGCTATTGATACCTTGATGATTTACCACTGGCCTGGGAACATCAGGGAACTGGAAAACTGCATGGAGCGGGCTTGCATCCTGAGTACAGATCACGTCATACGCACAAGCAATCTACCCCCTTCGCTTCAAACTGCATCTACCAGCAAGACCATGCAAAACGGAACACTGGATATCATTTTGGGGAAAATTGAAGCCCAGATCATTATGGATGCCCTCATTGCAAGCAAAGGAAATATTGCAAAAGCCGCCGAGAAATTGGGAATCACCGAACGCATCATGGGACTCCGCATCAGAAAATATAAAATAGACCCCAAAAGGTTTAAAATAAAAAGTGAACATGAATAAGATAGCTTTTGAACTTTGCGATTATAAGAATCCTGAACATCTCACAGCACTGGCAAGTTTACTAAACCACTACATGAAAGACCCCATGGGTGATTGTCCACAACACGACAAGCTTGAGCAACTGCATTTGATTGACGGTCTGGCTAACCATCCAACCGCCTTGGTTCTTTTTGTCTTGCACAATGGCGAATATGCGGGTTTGGCCACTTGCTTCGTCAATTTTTCCACATTCAAAATCAAGCCATACCTATATATACACGACATCATCATACGACGGAAATTCAGGAACCAGAGCCTTGGACGGTCTCTAATGGAAGAACTGATTTCCTTTTCCCGCGAACAGGGCTATTGCAAAATTACACTAGAAGTTCGCGAGGACAATACAATCGCAAAAGCCCTGTACAGCAGTCTTGACTTTAGTGAATGCGAACCAAGAATGTTATTCTGGAGCAAAACTCTTTAAAGTGTCCATATGAAAATAGCCATCCCTATTGCCGATCTTGCAGAAAACAAGAAAGTCATCTCCGGTGGATTTAACTCCACCGGTCAAATTTGCATCTATGACAATGACACTAACGAGATCGTATGGATGAAGACAACCGATCTGGCTACAAACATAGGAGATCTGCTTCCTGCATTATTGCAAAAAAGAGTTTCTGACATCATCACATACAGAATCCAACCTATGGCCCTCAAGGTACTAGAAAACAAAGGATTCAATGTTTATAAATCGAAAGGAACATTACTGGATGAGAACATTATCTGTTACAATCAGAAGGAATTGCCCTTATTTGACATGAAAAGTGCCATGGCTGAAGCGATCAGCTGCAAAGAAGCCTGTAGCAATTGCAGGGTCAGTTGCGGGGTAGAAGAAAATACAAAAAACAAAAAACAAGCATTTTGAGTATAAAAAATGCCCTAAATTTTATCTTAAACATCGACACCAACGTTGAACTAAGAAAATCCTGCTATTCCTGCTGTTCGCAGGAAGAACTGCTCGAAATGCTGAAGGCTTATGATCTGGTCTTCACTAAGGAGGATTTTTCAGAAGCCATCAACCTGTTTATGGTCAAATGTCAGACTTACGAACAGGCTAACCGTGTAAAAGAAATCGAAGATTGGTTCAAGCTGTTTCATCATTAAGATAAAGATTGCCCCTCCTTTAAATAAGCCGGGGCAATCTTTTCACTGAAAACCTAACACAATCATAAAACAAAAAATCAGATCTCAGCCAACCTTCTCTTCACCAACGCTTTGATTTCAGAAACACCAGCTTCCATCTGCTGCAATTCATTTATTGTCGGCGTACGAGACCCAAAACCATCCAAAGAACAAATAGCCTCAAATTTACCAACCAATATGGCCGTATTTTTCATGCTTTCCGTCAGTTCCGGTTCAAAAGGCAGCGCCTCTTTGTACAATCCGATCGGCATATGATTGGTTGCAATCCAATCGTAACAGGCCAATAAAGCCACAAAGTATTTTTCAAAGCTCATAACCACGAAATTATAAAGCAAATCATTGTTGAAACGGGATATATTTCCGTTCAAGCTGTTTTGAAATGCCTGAAAAAAGCCATTTGCATAGTTTAGGCTTGAAAAAGCCAAAACACGCATTTCTTTTTCAAGGACTAAGGTTGCCGGCATATTTCTTTATTTCTATGAACATAAACAGATGTGTACAGTGATAGGAATTCTTCTTTTGTCAAGGCTCTTTTCAGTTTCTCGGAACAATCCTTAACCTTGGCAAGGAGAAGCATGACAGAATGTTCATCCATTGGGAGATTTGCCTCTGCAAGAAAATGCAGCAAAGTGGACTTGCCACTGTGTTTGCCTATTACAAAGTCCTTTTCTTTCCTTCCAACAAGTTCTGCAGGAAAAGGCTGGTAGGTCTGCCTATCCTTAAGCAGACAATCGGTATGAATTCCACTTTCGTGGGTCATAACCAAGCTTCCCGAGACAGGCTTTGATGAACTGACAGCCCGCCCGGATACCTCTGCCACATAATCACAAGCAGCAGCAAACTTTCTGGTATTCAAAGTAGAAGAAACACCTGCACTTAACTCAAGAGCCATGGAGACTTCTTCCATCGGAGCATTGCCTGCCCGCTCTCCCAGACCATTTACCGTTGTACTCAAACATGCAGCTCCAGCCATATAAGCGGCAAGAGTATTGGCTGTTGCCATACCAAGATCGTTATGGGCATGGAATTCAAGCGGGAGTATCTTTTCCACTCTACGGACTGAAGCTATCAATCTTGAAGTACTCATAGGGTTTAAAATACCGACGGTGTCTGCCAAACGAACCCTGGATGCGCCAAAACATCTTGCCGCACATACAAACTCAGTCAAAAAATCGGGTTCTGCCCGTGAAGCATCCTGTGCGCCGACTGTCACATATTGGAACATAGAGGAAGCTAATTCAATCAATTCGCAAAGTTGGGCCATCACCCATGGCCTTTCTTTACCCATGACTCTCAATAGCATGTCAGAAACCGGAAAAGACAGATGAATCCCCGTTGTCCCGGACTTGGAGGCTAGAATCACATCCCTCTTTGCGGCCCTGCACCATGCCAATGTCTTGAATCCAAAGCCCATATCTGCAATGGTCCGTATATCCTGAACCTCAGATTCTCCCATCGCCGGGGTTCCCACCTCAAGTTCAGGCACACCTACTCCGTCCAGCAAAGCCGCTATCCTGATTTTCTCCTTTAGGGAAAAAACAACTCCGGGAGCTTGTTCTCCGTCACGAAGAGTTGTATCTATAAAGTAGGGGGTTGACATTTTAATCGCAGATCAGATATTTACTACAAGGTTCATCGTATTCCAGAGCATCAAGAATCTCGTCAATAGCATATTCCGAATCAACACATCCATACCAGAAATTATTCGGATGAATAACCATGATCGGCCCCTGAGAACAGACGTTCATGCACGCCGTTGTACTCACAGTCACATCCAATCCTCTGTCAGCAGCTTCTTCCAAAATATATTGCAACAAACCGGCTGCTCCTTTTTTATTGCAGGCTCCTTGAGCTTCTCCAGAAACACGATATGAATTACAAACCAAAATATGATAAACAGGTCTTTTCATAATCTATTCAATTATAATCTTATTATTCTTTAAAATCCCAAGCATTTCTAAAAAGTCTTCTCAAGTGAAGAATACAGTACAAGGTACAGTAATGTAGTATGCACTCATTTAGAAAAATCTATGCGCAACCTTGAGCGTTCCCCCTACAGGAAGAGCCACATTTAAAGGCATCCGGCTTTGCAATAGATCTGATCACCCGATTGTTGTACACCCCTTCAAGCCCTTCGTCGATCAGTCCCGTCATTTCAACGACATGTATCCCGCAAGACTTCAGCATAACCTTGGGATTTTCTCCAACTCCACTCACGAGCAAAGCCCTACAATCCTCCAATGACCCCGCAAGGTCCAACCAACGTTTATCTCCCGTACCATGAGGTGGTGTCATGCGCTCTTCCACAAACTTGAAACCATTCGGACTCTGTTCATAAATATAAAGAACTCCGGCTTCACCCAAATGCACATTGACCAATAATCCTTCATTTGTAGCCACAGCAACATAAGGACGACCGATTGTTTCAAGATCCAATCTTGAAGCATATTCCTTCAACAGGGCATGCGTTTCACTCAGGTCCTGCCCAAGAAGTCCGGCGGCATCGGCCCTGCATCTGGCGCAATGACTCATCAGCTTGAGATGCTCTGAAGCCAAGGTACGCGTTTTGAAAATCATTTTCGGATCCGGTTTGGGATAGTCAGCGAAAGCCGTTTCCGTTGTCGGAATCAGTGGAATGCAGTTGATAACATCCGCACCCAATCCGGCACATTTTTTGGCAACAGCTTCGATATGATCTTCATTGATTCCAGGGATAATAATGGAATTTATTTTTACGATTATACCTTTTCCCTTCAGCTTGGGGATACAGGCCAATTGACGGTCCAACAGAATTCTGGCACCTTCCAAGCCTCTATATAGACGATTGTTAAATCTTACCCATTTGTAAATTCTGGCTGAAATAGCCGGATCAACGGCATTAATGGTCAGTGTAACATAGGTCACCCCCAATGCTGCTATTTCTTCAATATGAGGTTCCAGTTCAAGCCCGTTGGTGGAAAGGCAAAAAATCTTTTCAGGAAACGCTACTTTAGCCCGGCGCATAGTCTCCAGAGTCTGTCGTGCATTGGCAAACGGATCTCCAGGACCTGCTATGCCAATGACGGAAATATTATTCATCCTGTCATTCAGCTCCTTCAAATATTCGATAGCCTGAAAAGGCTCCAGCAGGGATGATGTGACCCCAGGACGGCTTTCGTTGACACAATCGTATTTGCGGTTACAATAATTGCATTGAACATTACACTTGGGTGCAACGGGTAAATGAACTCTTGCATTGGTATGTTTTGCTTCCTCATCGAAACAAGGATGAACTAAAGATCTTTCTTCTACTTTTAACATAGGTCATAAGTATTTGTACCCAATGGGGGATTTATCTTGTTTATATTCAATCAGGGCATTTACAATCCTGTCAAAAAGTTCCTGTGTACCCTGGTAACCTATTTGATGCATGCGTGCAGCACCGAAACGGTCGTGTATTGGAAATCCTAAACGAACCAAGGGTATTTTCCTTTCGCGGGCAATGTAATAGCCTTTGCTATTTCCGAGGAGAAAATCCGGTTTAAATTTTTCCGCCTCCTCTCTCAGGGTCTCAAAATCTGTATCCTTGATCCAGAATGGTTCAATACCTGTTTCACGCAGCCAATCAGCCAAAGCGGTCACCAAATCTTCCTCGCCATAGAGCAATGCACGCTTTCCAAAAACATACTTGTGGGCATCAACATAAGCATCGACAAGCCTACCCCGTTCTTTACAATATTTTTCGGGAATTTCCTTGCCACTGATTTTCTGAAGGGTTTCCATCCATTGATCAGATGCGCGAAGACCGATGGGCAAAGCCATCTGATGGTTCTTGCAATAGTAAGTTGCTTCAAGCCACTCTCCAGCTGTCTGTAACAATCCGACATCTTTTGTTCGATGAAATCCTTTATTGAAAGCATAGCCAAACTCAACAACGGCCTTTGAGTCACCCATTCCGACAATGTCCTGCACAGTGGTACCTCCAGATGGTATTAACTGGTATTCGGACGTATATTCGTTATCAAGCGTATCACTGTAATCTGGAAACAAGACATATTTCTGACCAAAATCTTCCAGAATTTCCTTGAGATAACGTATATCTGCCGGAGTTACAAACCCAGGAAAAATTGTAAGTAAATCCTCCGTTTTCTTATGCTTCGAAAGCGTCTTGACGGTTGCCAAAACCGTATTGTAAAATCCATCCGCATGACAGCCACAGTAACTAGGAGTAGACGTATGGATAAAAGTCGGCATAACTTCTGGCCGGTTTATCCGGAGTGCCTGATAGTGTCTGATGTGTCCCGGAATGTCTTCCCCAATCGTTTCAGAAAGACAGGTGGATGCAATGCCAATCACAGCAGGATGATACTGCCGGATGATATTGTCAATGCCGGTGATAAAATTCTTGCTGCCACCATATACAGTGGTTTCTTCACTGAAATTACTGGATGCAATATCCACAGGCTCTTTGTAATGGCTGATCATATACCGCCTTATGTAGGTAGCACAGCCTTGACTTCCATGAATGAGCGGAACGCAGCCTTCTATTCCCTTAAACACCAGCGACGCACCCAACGGTGCACAAAGTTTACAGGAATTTCTGGTGGAAACATATGCTTTTTTGTCTGTCATAGGACACTTTATAAAATTATTTTGCGCGCGTAAATTGCCAAACCGGACTCATTGCTGTTGCATAAATTTCTTTGGCAAAATTGATCATGCCTTCGTAACCGGCCAATGGTTCTTTCCGCTCATGGTTGTGATCGCAAAAACCAAGACCTATTTTATGAGCAATGGGGCGTTCTTTTACACCACCTATAAAAATATCCGCCTTTTTTTCTTTAACAAAATGAGAAAGTTCCACTGGATTGGAATCGTCAACGATGATGGTTCCTTCATTACAAATCTGCTTGATTAGTTCGTAATCTTCCGTTGTTCCCGTTTGAGAGCCAACGATGACAGGCTCAACACCGATCAGCCGCAATGCCTTGACCAGAGATATAGCCTTAAAGGCACCACCGACATATATGGCGGCCTTCTTACCCAGTAACCTTTCCTTATACCAAGCCAGCTGCGGCATCAATCTGGCGAGCTCTTCCCTGACGAGCTGTCTGGCTTTTTCCATCATGTCCTCGTCCTTGAAAAAGCGTGCCACATCGTACAAGGCATCGCTCATGTCTTCAATACCGAAATAAGATACCCGCATAGAAGGTATACCATAGGCTTCTTGCATCATCTTAGCCAAATAATTCATAGATCCTGAGCATTGTACCACATTCAAGGCTGCATTGTGCGCGTTGCTGATATCCTCCACCCTTCCATCGCCCGTGATGGTGGCATTAACATAAACTCCCATCTTTTTGTAGTATTCCAGCAAAATCCAAAGCTCACCAGCCAGATTGAAATCTCCGAGTATGTTGATGCTATTGGCCGGCGTAGGTTTATCTATTGTCCCCACTAACTTAAAAATGGATTCACAGGCTACTTTATACCCGTCCTTCTTTGAACCTTGAAATCCGGGAGCCTGGACTGGAATAACAGGAATATCTTTTTCCTTTTCGACCAAGCGACATATTTTCTCGACATCATCGCCAATCACTCCGACAATGCAAGTTGTATATACAAATGCAGCTTTCGGATTGTGCTTATCAATCAGTTCTGTCAATGAACGATAAAGCTTGTCTTCCCCACCAAAAATGACATCTCTTTCTTGTAGATCAGTACTAAAACTCAGACGGTGCAATTCGGGACCCGAAGAAAGCGAACCCCGAATATCCCAAGTATAGGCAGCACAACCAATTGGGCCATGAATAAGATGCAAAGCATCTACAATAGGGTATAGAACCACCCTTGATCCGCAAAAGACACAGGCACGCTGACTCACACTTCCCGCCAGGCTGGCTTTATTGCAATCGATCGTCCGTTCGTTGATTCCGGCTGTCGATATCTGCCTTTCCCTATCCTCCAAAATGTAAGCCATTTTCTCTTGATTTATTGTTTAGGAATTACAAAACTTTTTGCCACAAGCAGAAGCAACTATTACATTTGCCATTCAACCTTTTCATCAGGACAAGTCCTGTCCTGATAATCCAGAAATGCATTCAGGAACTGAATGACCAGATTGGTTGCACCGACATAACCTGTTTTCGGGAAAAAGTTATGTCCGGGACGATCGGCAATAGGAAAGCCAAAACGGACAAAGGGTGTGTTTTCATCCCTGGCAATATACTTACCATAGGTATTCCCGATCAGAAGGTCTACACTTTCCTGTTTGATCCATTGGTGCATCCGGAACATATCGGCGGTTTCGCCGCACATATATTTTGCTTCGGGAATATCTTTCAGTATTTCTTGCATCCGGTCGGTGAAAAGCTTTCCAGGCGTACCACTCACGATATAGACAGGACGCATGTCAAGACTAACCAAGAATTCCGTCAAAGGAATCAACGTATCCGGATCACCCCAAAGGGCTACCCGTTTACCATATAGATACTTGGAATTGTCGGCAATCATATCGATCAGGCGACCGCGTTCGTCACTCAAGCTATCAGGAATCGGCACATTTGCATGACGCCCCAAAGACATCAGAAAGCGATCTGTTGCTTTAAAACCAATGGGAATATCAAGCATCTCAAACTTAATCTTGCATTTGTTTTCCAACTTGATGCAAGCATCTTCAGTCGTATAGGTTCCTAGCCCCAGTGTAAACTTGCTGTCACCTGTGGCACGCAGATCGCTAATAGAGGTTCCGCCGTCGGGGAACATCTTATAATGTCCGTCCATGGGGGTGTCCAATACACCGGTCATATCCGGAAACATGATGGTACGAGCTTCCATCACCGATGCAAGACGTTTGATCTCACGCATGTCGGATGGCTCCATCCAACCAGCCACCAAATTGATTGCATTTTTTTTCTTAGGAGTAGCTGTTGAGAAAAATTTCACCATAGCCGCTACTTGATTGGAATATCCGGTTACATGAGTTCCAACATAACTGGGTGTATTGCAATAAATGACCTGCCTGCCTTCAGGAATAAGTCCATCCTCAGCAGCCTTGGACACGATTTGAGTCAAGTCGTCTCCAATAGTTTCAGACAAACAAGTTGTGTGAACAGCAATCACATCCGGTTTATAAACCGTAAAAATGGTATCAATGGCCTGCACCAGGTTGGCAGAACCTCCGAAAACGGACGAACCTTCCGAAAAAGAACTGGTTGCAGCCATGACTGGCTCTTTAAAATGACGCGAAAGCGCACTTCGGTGGTATGCACAACAGCCTTGTGATCCGTGGCTGTGTGGCAGGCATCCATGGATGCCCAATGCTGCATACATGGCGCCCACGGGCTGACAGGTTTTTGCAGGGTTGATGGTCAACGCCTTCCTATCTATCTCTAATGCTGTAGTATGTCTGAGTAGCATAAATTTTCCTTTTTTTACTTAATTAAAAACGTATTCAGCTTCTACTGAATCTTCTATTTCCCAAGGTGCCTTCATCTGTTTAAAAATGGTGCAACAAGCAATCATTTCAATGTCCTTATAGAAGTTTATCGCACCTTCAAATCCTGCATAAGGACCTCCTGAATCGTAATTATGGAGCTGCTTCAACGGAATTCCCATTTTTTGTACGACATATTTTTCTTTGACTCCAGCACAAAAAATGTCCGGATGGTAAAGCTCAATAAGCTTCTCCATTTCATAATGGCTAATGTCATCAATGACCAGAGTACCCTTCTCCATATCCTTCATCAAACCTTCGTATTCATTGAATTGCAAGCCTTCAGCTTCAAGTTGCTTGAGCTCTTCTTCTGTTTTGCGGGGAGCATAGCGGGTCAAATCTTTTGTTACGGTTATTTCCTGAATATTGCGGCTATCCGCATCGATCTGTATGGTTGGGATGATCCGACGACCTTCATAATCGTCACGGTGTCCGAATTCATAGCCTGCAGAGAGTGTGCGCATTCCCAGTTCTGTAAACAGCTCTTGATAATGATGTGCTCTGGAGCCCCCTACAAAAAGCATGGCCAGTTTGTTCTTAGTCTTGGGCAAAGCATGATCAGCTGCAATCTTTACGGACACCATCTCTTCTTCGATGACTTTTTCAATCCGGTCGATCAGTTCCTGGTCTCCAAAGTATCGCCCGACTTTTCGTAGAGTCTTTGCCGTGGCTTCAGCTCCGATAAAATTGGCTTTCATCCAGGGTATACCAAAAGCTGTCTCTAGCATTTCAGCCACATAGTTGATGGAACGGTGACACATGACTAAACTTAAATCAGCGGTATGAGCTGTTTCAAAATTTTCGAGCGTCGAATTTCCAGACATGGTTGCAACTAGATCAATGCCGCATTTATCAAACAAATCTTCGATAACAAAGGCATCTCCGCCAATATTGTATTCACCTAGTACATTGACACGGAATTTATAGTTGCCCTTTACTTCATCATTCCTTCCTATCAGATTTTGAAACAATCCATTATTAGCAATATGATGACCTGCAGATTGTGAGACCCCACGGTACCCTTCACAGGAAAAACCGAAAATATTAACACCTGGAAGTTCTTCCTTCATCTGGCGGGCTACTCTGTGCACATCATCACCAATCAGTCCGACCGGGCAGGTTGAGAAAATCGCAATTCCTTTGGGATGGAACAGCTCATATGCCTCACGAATAGCCTGCTTCAACTTTTCTTCACCTCCGAAAACGATGTTCGAATCGTGCATATCTGTCGAAAATGCATAAGGGATGAAGTTCTCCTCCTCTGGACTGGCAGGTCTGGTCTGGTTCCTTCGGGTCAGCCAGGAATAGAATCCACATCCGATGGGCCCGTGGGTAATATTCACAATGTCCCTTGTAGGTCCCAGAACCACACCCTTACATCCAGCATATGTACAACCACGCTGGGTGATGATACCTGGAATTGTACGTACATTGGCCTGCACTTGGGGTATAGCATCCGGATCGTTCAACACAATCGATTTGGATCTTTTCTTTGCTACCTTCTTGGGATACGCAGCCAAAACATTTTCTTTAAACTTTCCAAGATCTATTTCTTTATTTATTTCTTTGTCCATAATGGTTGCTCTTTTTAATCTAAAGTAATGTCGCCGAATTCACCCGTTCGAATACGAAGGGAATCAATGGTATCAATAACAATTATTTTACCGTCTCCGCTACGGCCTGTCTGGTTTGCCTTGATAATGGTCTGGATAGCCAGATCTTTCTTTTCATCCGTTACGACCAGCGTAATCATGCGTTTCGATTTCAAACGCGGCATCTCCGATATGAGTTCCAAATGCTCAGGATCCACAAAGGGTGCTTTCTCAAGGTCTCCATGCCCTTTGCCTCTGCCAAGAACCGGCATGGCTGTAAAGGAAGGCAGACCTGCATCTGAAAGCGCGATTTTGGTCTCATTCATTTTGGCGATGCGTATCATTGCTAATATCAGTTTCATAATAGATTATTTTCTGTCGATTTAAACATCTTTTCTTCCGCTGGAAATGGTGTAAGCCTCATCCACTTTAGTCACAAAAATCTTACCATCACCAAACTGACCTTTTTCACCCGAACGGGCTGATTCCATAATTGTTTCTATAACAAAATCCTTGTCTTTTTCAGGAATGACGATCATCAGCAAATCTTTAGGTAATTCATCGTAAGTGACATTACCGACTTTTAGGCCTCGCTGCTTGCCTCTACCAAAAACAGAAAGCTTGGTAACAGCTGGGAAACCGGCATCAAACAAGGCTTTCATCACTATAGTTGATTTCTCTGGACGTACAATGGCTCTCAATAAATACATTTTTTATCCTCCTGATTTTATTAGTTCATAATTCCGAAACCAACCAATAGTTCTTCCAGTTCTGCCATAGCTAATGGAGTAGGAATGACAAACATCGTGTTATCGTTTATTTTCTTAGCCAACGAACGATACTCGTCAGCCTGAGCATGGTCAGGTGCATGATCTATCACCGTCTTACGATTAATCTCGGCATGTTGGACCATGTTATCACGAGGAACAAAATGAATCATTTGTGTACCAAGTTTTTTGGCAAACTCTTCAATCATATTGGCTTCATTGTCCACTTTACGAGAGTTACAGATAATACCCCCAAGACGGACAGTTCCAACCTTTCCAAACTTGGAGATGGACTTACAGATATTGTTAGCCGCATACATGGCCATCATCTCCCCAGAACATACGATATAGACTTCTTCAGCTTTTCCATCGCGGATAGGCATAGCAAAACCACCACAAACAACATCACCCAAAACGTCATAAAAGACATAGTCCAAATGTTTGTCATCGTCGTAAGCTCCAAGCTGTTCCAACAAGTTAATCGATGTGATGATACCACGTCCCGCACAACCAACACCGGGTTCAGGGCCTCCGGATTCAACACAGCTTGTTCCATGAAAGCCCGGCTTCATAACATCATCCAGATCAATATCCTCACCTTCGTCACGCAATGTATCCAGAACTGTTTTCTGTGCCAAACCATGTAACAGCAAACGCGTTGAATCCGCTTTAGGGTCGCAACCCACTACCATTACCTTTTTCCCCATCTCGGCCAAACCGGCTACTGTGTTTTGGGTAGTAGTACTTTTACCAATACCTCCCTTTCCATAAATTGCAATCTTTCTCATCTTTTTTACTTTAAGAATGAATACCTCGTCTATAGAAAAGCACAAACCATGCCATAAGAGAAGCTGTTGCTTTCGAAAACAAGAACGAGCAATCTTAAAATGCTATTAAACTGATCAATAAGGCTCTTTATTTTTTCATTAAAAAAAATAGCCAGTTGTTCTGACTAATTTTATTTGGAGGTTTTCCTACATATATGTAGGCTGTAGTTCTCAAAATGTAGGATTCAAAAGGCGGGAAAATCTAGATTGGAAAATTTCACCGAATTCAAGAACCGGACATTTTCTGGAGAGATGCACTGATTAAAAACATCGCTTGGTTTTCCCCGGGAAAGAACCTTTCCATTCTTGATGTAAATGACTGAAGAAGCCAAATTCATAGCTTCCCCGACATCATGGCTTACTAAAAGCGTAATGGTATCAAGCATCCGATGCACCTTGAGAATTTCTTCCTGAAGCGCTAAGCGCATCTCTATATCCAAAGCCGAAAGAGGTTCATCAAGCATCAGAATGGCTGGTTTCGCAGCCAAGGCGCGAGCCAAGGCCACCCTTTGCCTTTGCCCTCCCGAAAGTTGAGCAGAGTTCTGGTTTCTGAGCGTTTCAAGACCAAACAGAAAGAGCAAACTTTCAACAGCATCTGGGTCCTTGACCTTTTGGGCAAACCGAATATTTTTTTCAACACTCATGTTGGGAAAAAGCGCATAATCCTGAAACATAAAACCCACATTCCGTTTTTGCGGCGGAATGTTGACTTTTTTTTCAGAATCAAACCAAACCGTATCTCCAAATTTGATACGTCCACCGTCTGGTTTAATCAAACCTGCAAGAATACGTAGCAGGGTTGTCTTGCCTGCACCGGAGTGCCCGAACAGACATACCAGCTCATGAGCCTCAATCCCTGCGGAAATTTCCAGGTACGTCTTTCCTTCAGAAGTGAACATCGAATGTTTTATATCTATTTCCAGCATATAAATACTTTTTATAATACTTTTTTCTTGCCGTTAATACTGTAGATCAAGGTAAGTATCAAAATGGAAACCAGAAAAAGTACAAATGAATAACGGTTGGCGGTCTCGTAATTGAGCGATTGCACCTCATCATAGATGGCAATAGAAGCAACCCGGGTTTCTCCAGGCATATTCCCACCAACCATAATGACCACTCCAAACTCTCCAATGCAATGTGCAAAAGTCATGGCTATGGCTGTTATAACAGAAGGTCTCATATTGGGAACCAGCACACGCAGGAATGTGGTGAATCCTGATTTTCCCAGGGTACAGGAGGCTTCTTTCAAACTGTATGGAATACTGATCAGACCATTTTGCAAAGGTTGGATCATAAATGGTAAACCGAATAGGACACTTGCAAGCAAAACCCCTTCAAAACTGAATGCCAACCGCAGGTCAAAGTTTTGTTCCAAAAACCGTCCGAATGCATTTTGCGGACTGTAAGCCACCAACATGTAAAAGCCAAGCACAGTCGGAGGCAAAACCAAAGGCATGCTGATCAAAGCTTCCACCAAGGGTTTCAGGAAAAAACGCCGGTATGCCAGGAAATAAGCGACAGGAAATCCAATCAACAAAAGAATGGCCGTTGTCCAAGCTGCCAGTTTGGCCGTCAACAAAAGTGTTTCGTAAAATGCAACATCCATATTATCAGATTTTGATGGACAACGCCACTCATCTTAAAGGTAATGTATATCCATATTTTTCCCATATTGGTTTTGTGGCCACAGATAGTATAAATCTCCTGAATCTAGCTGCCTCTGTATTCAGAACTGACCTTTTGATAAGAATACAAGCCTGTTGAACCGGCTCATAAAGCTTTTGCGGTACAATGTAGTAGTTTCCTTTTCCAGCCATATCGGGCGAAAGAGCCAGTGAAAGGGCCACAAAACCGATCTCTGCATTACCAGTGAAAGCAAATTGAGCTGCCTGCGCAATATTATCTCCAATCACTATTTTCGGTTTTAAGCGATCGTACAAGCCTTGTTTCTTTAAAAGTTCCACTGATCGGCTTCCATAAGGAGCCGTTTCTGGATTAGCAATGGCAATTTTTTGTATGGAAGGATCCTTTAAAACTTCCAGCCCCTTGTGTTCCACATCGAGCGTCACACTAAAGATTGCTAGCTTTCCATAGGCATAGGTAGACATCGGACCGATTGTTACTCCTTTTTCCTTTAGTTTAAGAGGAAATTCATTATCCGCAGCCATAAAAAAGTCAAAAGAAGCTCCATTCAGTATTTGTTGAACCAAAGTACCGGAACTTCCAAAAGTTAAATTCACCTTTGCTTTGGGATGTTGTTCCAAATACACGGTTTTGATTTCTTCTAGAACATATCTTAAGTTAGCAGCAGCAGCCACATTTACTTTTTGAGCCTGGGATAAAGCAGCTGTCAACAATATAGCCAACAAAAGGATTACGCGTTTCATATTTTTCGTATTTAAATGGTTGTTAAAATTACTTTACAGGATTAAAAGAGAAAAAAGTAGGCCTAATAGTCAGCATAACATAGGCCCAACCCGGAGTTCTTGTCGTAGCTCCGGCAGCAATACCTTTGCCAATCATCGTATTGTCTGTCGTGAAGTAGCAACACCAACCCATCTGTAATGCCGTTTGAGTATTCATTTTATAGTTAAGTATTAAATCCAGTTCGGAGCCCAGGTCCTTACCAACCTGTTCTGTTCCACTTTTCAACTGCTTATCTGCATAAAAAAGATGGAAAGCAGCATCAAGGCTCAGTTTATTGCTAGCTTTAGCAGTCAGGCCTGCGTAATGGTCAAGCAATCCTTGCGCCAAAGGTGTGTTCCAATAATCCATAAAACCATTGAAAGTATGATCAGATCCGTATAGTTTCCTGAAATTGTATTGCTTCTTATCGGTCGAGTTATCATCTCCAGAAAAATAATCGGTTCCCACATTGGCGGAAAAAGCGGCTGATAGCTTATAGTCCACTTTAAAAGCCGCCATTTTTCCGGCCATCGTTGATCCTGTATTGTTCTTTCCTGCCTGAAAATAAACCGTGGCCAAAACACCCAAGGGCAATGAAGAATGCTGGAATTTCAGATTTCCACCATATGTGTAAGTATGATTCATCGAGATTGTCTTCCCATAATCGGTGGAAGCTAAAGCAGTCTGCATACCTTCATCCACAGCAAGCATGCTAAGATTAAAGCTTTTGGATAGATCTTTGGTCAGCCAAAGAAAACCCATATACCTGTATTTGGAGCCTGCAGTATAGAATGTTTCAGAAGATATCGCACTATTGTTGTTGTAGGCAAACCCCAGATGCCCCTGAAAATCATTTATACAATATTTGAACAAAACCATATCGTGCGAGGTTCCCGTATTGCTCCAGACTGATCCGGAAAACATCCGGTTATCATCATATTTTAACACCTGCCTGCCAACCTTGACCGACCCGCCTGGCAATACCAGCATCTCAGCCCATGCCTCGAAAATTCCTGTCGTAGCAACATCCGAGCTATTCGCCGTTTGTCCGAAAGTCCTAGCATCCTGAAACGTAATTTGCGTATTTAATACAGCAGTCGCATAGGACAAATTCAAACGTGTCCGCTGTATGGAAAAAGTTCCAGGATCATTCGTTTCCAACAATGGTTTCGAATACCCATCCCTATATTCTACTCTGGGACGTATTTCCCCGTCAATAACAACCGTTTGTGCGGACAGTATTCCTGAGAATAAACCAAGTACAACAAACACAACAATCTTCTTTACCTTAAAAACTTTCATACCTTTTTAATTATTCGTTATAAACTTAAAAGAACAACGGCTCCTAATAGAGAACGTTATACTCCGACAAGAACATCGCATGCCTAAAAAAAACAGCCATCAAAATCACTGCTGCTTTGTTCAAGAAAGATCAATAGTTCAGACTCTTTTTTTGCATACATTTCAATGAGTTTGATCCCATAAGGACTAATGCTGCAACCGCCACCATCCCTTCCTCCTTTTTTTCGGACAAGAACTGGTATAGGTGAAAGCCTGTTCAGCTTATCCAACAAATGCCAAGCATGCTGATACGACATTCTCAGATTCATTGCCGCTGCATGAATCGAGCCATCCGTCAATACTTGCCTGAGCAGTCGAATCTGGTTCTGCCCTAAAAACAATTCTCCCTCCCGGATGATGGCAAGGCTGGCTTGCATTGAAAAAACACATCGGTGCATTTTATCGTCTGACTATTTATATAATTGATTGGACTATTCAGATCAGAACGGAGTACGCATCCGTTTAACTTATATCTGTCTTTTTATTGTAAACAAACAACATGCCAAAAAATTATACTGCTGATATTATGCATATTACAACTTATTTATGCTCATTGCTGTTTAATATTATTACAATATTGTAAGAAAAAAAAGATCCAACTACCATTTTGAATCTTTAAAAAAAAGCCAATATATATATCGTTGATTAGCAATCATTAGCACAAAAAAAGCACTGTTAAAAAGCCAATCAACCAGAATCATTTTGACACTTTTTTCCTACATTAACTGTCTTTTTTCTATATATTTTTGATTTTTATTATCCTTTTGCAATATATAATCAATTTTTATTCTTACTTTTGTCACAGAATTCAAATCAAGTAAAAAACATTGGATTATGAAAAAAATCGAAGCTATCATTCGCAAGGCAAAATTTGAAGAAGTAAAGCAGGCACTGTACGATGCCGGCATCGAGTGGTTCTCCTATTGGGACATCACCGGACTGGGAAAATCCACAGAAGATCAGGTAGTGAGAGGGCAAGTCTTTCAATCAAGCTACATCCAGCGCCGGATGCTTTCCATTGTAGTACGTGACATCAATCTTGAAAGAACAGTGAATGCCATCATGAATGCAGCACGTACAGGCGATACCGGTGATGGAAAAGTCTTTATTTCAGACATTGAGGAAACCTTCCGCATACGCACCGGAGAAACCGGCCCTGAAGCATTATACAACAAAGAGTAACCTCCAAAAAAATATTCAAAAAATCATTGACTTTATGAAAAAGACGATTATATCTGCAGCAGCACTATTGATGCTGTTTGCAACAGGAGCTACGGCTCAAGGTACAACCGCTGCAGTCGCGGTACCAAAAATAGATTCAGGAGATACCGCATGGATGATTGTAGCAACAGCATTGGTTCTTCTTATGACCATTCCCGGTCTGGCTCTTTTTTACGGAGGACTCGTACGCAGAAAGAACGTGTTAAACGTCCTGATGCAATGCTTTATCATTACAGCCATCATCAGCATCGAATGGGTTGTTTGTGGTTATAGCCTGGCTTTCGGAAGTTCCACGGGTTTTTTAAAACCTTTTATTGGAAGCTTCGACTGGGCATTTCTCAACGGAATCGGGTTGGGCGATTTGAGCCCTTATTTCATCTCCCATTCTCAGGCCACAGCCGATGGTGGAACCATAGGTACCATACCTCACATCATTTTCATTCTTTTCCAGTGTATGTTTGCCGTCATAACTCCTGCCTTGATTATCGGCGCATTCGCGGAACGCATCAAGTTCAAAGGCTTTCTCATCTTTACTCTACTCTGGTCACTCCTTATCTACAACCCTGTGGCACATTGGGTTTGGTCCGGTGACGGCTGGTTGTTCAAGCTGGGGGCTCTTGATTTTGCAGGTGGTACGGTTGTTCACATCAATGCAGGTATTGCAGCCATCGTTATGGCCCTGATGTTGGGCAAACGCCGGGATTACAAGGGCCACGCCATACCTCCTCACAACATCACGCTGGTTGTTATCGGTGCATCCTTGCTTTGGTTCGGATGGTTCGGATTCAACGCAGGAAGCGGACTGGCTGCAGACGGACTGGCTGCAAATGCATTCCTGGTTACACATATTGCAGCAGCAACAGCAGCCTTAACATGGGCATTGCTTGATTGGTTTATCGGTAAAAAACCAACCGTGGTTGGAACGGTAACAGGAGCTGTTGGTGGTCTGGTTGCCATCACACCGGCTGCAGGATTTGTCGGAGTAGGCGGTGCACTCATTATTGGAGTGGCTGTATCCGTTGTTTGCTTCATCATGGTAGCTTATATAAAACCCAAACTTGGTTACGACGATTCCCTAGATGCCTTCGGCGTACACGGTATCGGTGGTATTCTTGGCGCAATCCTGACAGGCGTACTGGCCAGCCCGGCCATCCAGTCCGCGTACAGCGGAGCGGCATTCGGTAATATGCATCAACTCTGGATACAGTTGATAGCTGTAGGAGTTACCATTCTCTATTCAGGCATCGGTACCGTTATTCTCTTCAAGATCACAGACAAAATAGTCGGTTTACGTGCCAATGACAAACAAGAAGCGATCGGACTCGACGAAACGCAACACGGTGAAACAGCATACACCACATTTGATTAAAGGTTTAAGGTTACAGTTTTAGGTAAAAAGATTGTTTTAGGTTTACAGTTCAGAGACTGTCCCATTCATTTCGGGGCAGTCTCTTTTTGTTTTTCCAAATGACACTTTTTTGGATTTTTATATAACTTTTTGAAACATTTCAAACCTTTCATCAATCTTTTTTATACCATTTTCCTTTTTTTAGAACCATATTGCAAGATTATTCCAAATTAATACATACTTTTGCACCGTTTTTTAAGAAAGCAAAACCGAAAACAGACGGAACATAACAACCGATAGGCCGTAAGGAAAAGCCTAAAAACCAATAACAACTTAAAAATGGATAGATTATGAAGAAAATCGAGGCAATTATACGGAAGTCAAGATTTGAAGATGTAAAACAAGCATTGTACAACGCCGGTATTGAATGGTTTTCCTACTGGGATATTACAGGACTGGGAAAATCAACGGAAGAACAGGTAGTTAGAGGGCAAATCTTTCAATCCAACTACATACAATGCCGGATGCTCTCCATTGTGGTACGTGACATCAATCTGGAAAAAACGGTAAATGCCATCATTGGCTCCGCCCGTACAGGAGACACCGGCGATGGGAAAATATTCGTATCGGATATAGAACAGACATACCGTATCAGAACTGGAGAAACAGGGCCCGAAGCTTTATTCAATAAAGAATAGAAAATGTTTTATTCATTATTAAAACGTTTTATTATAACACATAATTAGACAATTATTATTCTAGAAAAATATTTGATGAAAAATAAATTCCTGTTCCTAACCGCTCTTTTTATACTTATTTGTTCAGGCACTTTCGCGCAAAATGTCGCGGCTACAATCGCTGCCCCCAAGGTTGACACGGGAGATACTGCTTGGGTCATGTTTTCGGCAGCACTTGTCCTGCTCATGACCATTCCGGGCCTGGCCATCTTTTACGGAGGCCTGGTACGTAGAAAAAACGTCCTGAGCGTTCTGATGCAATGCTTCATTACGACCGCAGTGGTGAGTATCGAATGGGTCATTTGCGGGTACAGCCTGTCCTTCAGCCATTCAGAAAGCATACTCTCACCCTTTATTGGAGGGTTTGACTGGGCTTTCCTAAACGGTATCGGAATAAACGACCTAAGCCCCTACTTCATCTCCCACTCGCAACTGCTTGCCGACGGAACCAGAACCGGCACCATACCCCACCTGACCTTCATCATGTTCCAATGCATGTTTGCCGTCATAACACCAGCCTTGCTCATCGGAGCGTTTACAGAACGCATAAATTTCAAGGGCTTTCTGATGTTCACCATCCTTTGGTCTATATTCGTATATAATCCTGTAGCCCATTGGACATGGTCATCAGACGGCTGGTTGTTTAAAATGGGAATTCTGGATTTCGCCGGAGGCACCGTCGTGGAAATCAACGCCGGTATCGCCGCCCTGGTTACAGCCATCATGTTAGGTAGACGGCGCGATTACAAGGATCATGCACTACCTCCCCACAATATACCCCTTGTTGTTATCGGAGCCGCCTTGCTGTGGTTTGGCTGGTTCGGATTCAACGCAGGAAGCGGACTGGCTGCAGACGGACTTGCCGGCAACGCATTCCTGACCACTCATCTGGCCGCTGCAATAGCAGCCTTACTCTGGGGTACACTCGAATGGATTGAAGGTAAAAAACCAACAACGGTAGGTGTCTGTACCGGAGCAGTAGCAGGCATGGTGGCGATCACTCCCGCCGCCGGGTTTGTAAACATAGCCGGAGCACTGATCATCGGTACAGCTGCCACCATGATCTGCTTTGTAATGGTAGCCTTTGCCAAACCCAAACTCAGATACGACGATTCTCTGGATGTCTTTGGGATCCATGGCGTGGCCGGTATTATTGGCACCATACTTACGGGTATTCTGGCAACACCTACCGTTCAGGCCGCATACAGCGGAGCCGTTTATGGAAATATGAACCAGCTCTCGGTACAACTGGTCGGCGTATTGGCTACCATCGCCTTTTCAGCCATCGGCACTGCACTGATGTTTTTCATTACAGACAAGACCGTCGGAATGCGTGCCCCGGACAAACAGGAAGCCCAGGGCCTGGACGAGTCACAGCACGGAGAAACAGCTTACACCACATTTGATTGATGGTTTAGCCTGATTCTTCCAATAAAATACCAGCATCACAGTCAAAGGCTGTCTTCCAACAAGAAGACAGCCTTTGCTCATTTTTGCCAAAAATGTGCTAAATCTTGTTAATATCTAAAAATAATGCCCCATTTTGCAATATCCACTTTGCAAATTACTATATTTACACCCGACAATTCCAACATTATTGAGCCATGGATTCGTTATATTTGTGAAAGTGAACTCATTGATCGAGCAGGCATTTACTCAAAGACAAACTCAAGTCCCTGACCAGTTGTTATCAAAATGAACATCAACCTTAAATAATACAGATTGTGCACGAACCGATAAAAACAGTATCAACAAAAAGTCTGAAGTCTCTCATGGAGACAGAAATCGGCGTCATTACCTCACATTGCTACCAATGTGGGAAATGCACTGCAGGCTGTCCGCTCAATGAAGACATGGACATCAAGCCCAACCAGGTCCTACGGATGCTACAGGCAGAAGTTCCAGGATACGAAGACAAGCTTTTGGGTTCCCTTTCCATCTGGCTTTGCCTGGCATGCGACACCTGCTACTCTCGCTGTCCCCAGGAAGTCAAACTATCCCAGGTCATGGATTTCCTCAGACAGGAATCCGTACGCCGAAATAAGGTAAATCCCAAAGCCAAGGACATCCTGAGCTTTCACAAAGCATTCCTGGAAACCATCGAAAAGAATGGAAAACTCAATGAAGTATGGTTAACCCTGAACTACAAGTTGAAAACCCTGAATATGATGCAGGACGTCAACAAGGCTCCTTCCATGTTCCTCAAAGGAAAGCTGAACCCCATCCCTTCCAGGGTGAAAAATGTCAGCGAAATTGAGAAGATATTCAAAAGAGTCAGCGAAAACGAAGGAGGAAATAAATGAAAGTAGGATTCTATCCCGGCTGTTCTCTTGAAGGATCCAGTAAAGAGTACAGCAAATCACTGTTTGCCGTTGCCAAAATATGTGGCATCACACTCCGTGAAATTGAAGACTGGAGTTGTTGCGGCGCCACCGCAGCACATAACCTGAACCACGATCTGGCCATCGCTCTTCCGGCACGCACCATCGCTCTTGCCGAAAAACAGGGCTTTGAACAAATCGTCATTCCCTGCGCAGCCTGTTATGGACGTCTGGCTGCAGCACAGCAAGCCATCCTTGGCGATGAAAGTATTCTTGCAAGGACCCAAAAGAATATAGACATGGAGCTTACCGGAAAAGTACAGTTACTTACTATTTTTGAGTTCCTCCAACAATACATCTTTCCTGTTGCCGACAAGCATATCGTCAATAAACTGAACCAGAAAACAGCCTGTTATTATGGTTGCCTGCTGGCCAGACCCAAGGACCTCACCAAGCTGGAACATCCTGAAAACCCGATGGAAATGGAAAAGGCCATGGAAAAAGCCGGAGCCTCCCCCATCGACTGGGCATTCAAAACCGAATGCTGCGGAGCCGGATTTTCCATGTCACGCACAGATCTGGTTGCCAAACTTTCCGGAAAAATCCTGGAAGATGCAGCAGACCGCGGAGCAGAGTCCATCGTCGTGGCCTGCCCCATGTGTCATTCCAACCTGGATTTGAGAAGGCCTGAAATCAAGAAACAACTAAAGAAAGACATCAACATACCGGTATTGTTCATTACCCAGGCTTTGGGCCTGAGCATGGGCATTCCAGCCTGCGATCTGGGACTGGACAAGCACTTTGTCCCAACAGAAAAGGCGGTATCCTGTATCGTTAAAAAGGAAGCATAAGATATGGCAAAAATTGGAGTATTTATCTGTCACTGCGGCGAAAACATCTCAGCAACCATCGATGTTGCAAAAGTAGCCGAAGAGGCTTCAAAAATGCCAGGCGTAGCCTACGCCATGGATTACAAGTATATGTGTTCCGATCCGGGACAGACCAAAATCATAGAGGCTATCAAGGAGCATCAACTCACCGGTATTGTCGTAGGCGCATGCTCGCCACGCATGCACGAAGCAACCTTCCGCAAGGCTGCGGAAAAAGCCGGCATCAACCCTTTTCTCTGTGAAATAGCCAACCTTCGCGAACACATTTCCTGGGTTCACCCCCGCACAGAGGCAACCACCCAGAAAGCCATAGATATTGTCAGAACCATTGTCAACAAGGTTAAAAAAGACACGCCGCTTTACCCCATCAAAGTACCGGTAACCAAAACGGCACTCGTAATTGGCGGAGGTATCGCCGGTATTCAGGCAGCACTGGATATCGCCAATGCCGGACACAAAGTCATCCTAGTCGAAAAGTCTCCATCCATCGGCGGTCACATGTCTCAACTCTCCGAAACCTTTCCCACCCTGGACTGCTCCCAGTGCATTCTCACCCCGCGTATGGTAGAGGTAGCACAGCATCCCAATATCACGCTGCATACATTCGCAGAAGTGGAAAGCGTTTCCGGTTTTGTCGGCAACTTCGATGTAAAGGTCCGTCTGAAAGCCAGAAGTGTGGACATGTCGAAATGTACCGGTTGCGGCGCCTGCTGGCAAAAATGTCCAAACAAGAAGATACCGGACGAATTCAACGCTGGCCTGAGCTTCAGAACAGCCATTTATTCTCCTTTTCCTCAGGCTGTTCCAAACAAACCCGTGATAGACCGCGCCAACTGTACCTGGTTCCAGAAACAGAAATGCGGCCTTTGCAAGAAAACCTGCCCTGCAGGAGCCATCGACTACGATATGCAGGACGAGATCATCGACCTTAAGATCGGCGCCATCGTCACGGCCACCGGTTTCGACATCAAGCATGCCGACTTCTTCCCCGAATACGGATACGGGGAGTTCAAGGACGTCATCGACGGACTTCAGTTTGAGCGTCTTGCCTCCGCTTCCGGTCCTACCGGAGGAGAAATTCGGCGCCCCTCAGACGGCACGGTTCCTGAAAAAATCGTTTTCCTGGCCTGCTCCGGTTCCCGCGACAAAGCCAAAGGCATCGAATACTGTTCCAAGATATGCTGTATGTACACGGCCAAACACGCCATGCTGTACAAGCACAAGCACCATCACGGAGATGCCTACGTCTTCTACATGGACATCCGTTCAGCCGGAAAAAACTACGACGAATTTGTACGTCGCGCCATTGAAGAAGATGACGTACATTACATCCGTGGACGTGTATCCCGCATCTACGAAAAGAATGGCAAGCTTATCGTCAAAGGTGTCGATACCCTTATGAATTCTGAATCCGTAGAGATTGAGGCTGACATGGTGGTATTGGCTACAGCCGCAGTTGCCAACCCGGATGCGGAATCCGTGGCCCAAAAGATGCACATCAGCTACGACAAGCACCACTTCTTCGCTGAAGCCCACCCAAAACTAAGACCTGTAGAGACCAACACCGCCGGTATTATGCTGGCTGGAGCCTGCCAGACGGCCAAAGACATCCCGGATTCTGTTTCTCAGGCATCCGCAGCAGCCAGCAAGATCATCGGCCTTTTCTCCACAGACGAGATGACCCGAGAACCTATCGTCGCCGTTGTCAACCGCTGCATGCCTCCGCTTTTCACTACCTGTACAGGCTGTCTGCTCTGTATGGAAGTTTGCCCTTACCACGCCATCGAACGCGAGGAAATCAAGGACCGACGCACCGGTGAAGTGCTCAAGGTCGCAGCCAAGGTCAACGCAGGGCTGTGCCAGGGCTGTGGTACCTGCGTGGCTTTCTGTCGAAACAAATCCATCGATTTACAGGGCTTCTCCAACCAACAAATGTTGTCTGAGGTGATGGCCTTATTGAACAAACCTTTTTAAACGTAACCTATGTCTGAGTTTGAACCTAAAATAGTGGCTTTTGTCTGCAACTGGTGTACTTACGCCGGAGCCGACCTGGCCGGAACCAGCAGAACACAATATGCCCCCAATGTCAGGATCGTTCGTTTTCCCTGCACAGGCCGCATAGATTTCATGCTTTTAATGAAAGCATTTGAAAACGGAGCGGACGGCATCATCGTATCAGGCTGCCACCCCAACGACTGTCACTACACGTCGGGCAATTTCCATGCCCGTCGCCGCTGGATCGTCTTTCGTTCCCTCCTTGATTTTATCGGTTTCGACACCGATCGCATCACCTTCTCATGGGTATCGGCAGCCGAAGGGAAAAAATGGGCAGGTCTGGTAGACGAAGTCACCGACAAGATCAAAGCAAAAGGTCCTTTTACCGACCTGGACAAACTGGATTGTACCAAATTAAAAGAAATGTACGATGAAGCAATTGCAAAATAAAGTCGCCGAGCTGTTCGCAGACGGCACCATCAGCCTGATGATCGGATTCAAGAATTCGATCTCAGGGCAGCCCGTTCCTTGTTTCATCGAGAATGCCTCAGAAACGGAACAACTGATCTATAACAAGGATTGCAAGAACAATCTCTCCGTTTATCTTCATAAACCCGAAGTAAAACAAGCCAAAAAAATCGGTATCCTGGCCAACATCGCCACTCTGCGTTCTTTGGTACAGCTCACCTCGGAAAACCAGTTTTGGGACATCGAAAAAACCGTTCTGACCATCAACGATCAAGAGGAAGTCCTTGTTTTTGGCAACATGGAAGAAGTCGAAGCCTATGTGCAGGCTAATTTTCCCGAGTTTACGGAAGAAGAAAAGAAACTTCTTGAAAAACTGGAAGCCATGACCCGCGAAGAACGCTGGAAATACTGGACAGAGCAGTTCTCGGCCTGCATCAAGTGTTATGCCTGTCGCGCCGTGTGCCCCATGTGTTATTGCCAACAATGCACAGTGGAATGCAACCAGCCCCAGTGGATCAAGCTTTCCGCCCAAACCACCGGAAACCTGGAATGGCACACCATGCGCGCCATGCACCTGGCAGGCCGATGCGTCAATTGCGGCGAATGCGGCAGAATCTGCCCGGTCGGCATTCCGGTACACCTGCTCACCGTCAAGATGAACCAGGATCTATTCGAGGAATTCGGCTCCAGATCCGGCTATTCGTTGAAAGGAGAATATGCTCTCAACAGCTTCAAAACGGAAGACAAAGAAGGTTTTATCAAATAATCTTACGCATTAAATCATTTCCCATGGAAATTAAAACCATAACATCGGCCCATATATCGACCTTCTTCAACAGTCTTGTCCAATCGGGCAAAGTGGTTGTCGCTCCCGTGCTCAAACAAAGCGGGAAGGTCTTTTTTGAACCCGTCCAATCGTACGACCAGGTGTCAACCGATTACATACAGACCGCATTTTCCGCCAAATCGGTCGTTTTTCCCAAAGTGGAAGAACTTTTTTCCTATAAGAAGAAGGAAGACGGAGACTTCGATTTCAACAGTGACATGTCGGACGTACCCGAAACGGTTGTTTGGGGTCTTCGCCCCTGCGACAGCTCGGCATTTAATTACCTGACCGATTTCTTCCTGAAAGAAAACCCGGACACCTATTTCAAGATCCGAAAGGAACGCACCACCTTGATTTCTATCAGCTGCGCCCAAGCGGATGCTGCCTGCTTCTGCACCTCCGTCGGCCTGAACCCAGGCAGCACGGCCGGAAGCGACATTCTGCTCACCCCAATGGGCGATACCTTCTATGCAGAAATTAGTACAGAAAAGGGCAAGTCTCTTATCGACCCGGCCCTTTTCACCGATTGTGCAGAAAAGAACAAGGACGAATATCTGGCAAACGTAGAAACCAGGTTCTCCATGGACGAGATCAAGGAAAAAATCCAGAACGCCTACGAAAGCGCTGAGTGGAGACATGAATCCATGGGCTGTTACGGTTGCGGTGCCTGTGCTTTTTCCTGCCCAACCTGTACCTGCTTTGACATACAGGACGAAGGCAGCCAGGAAAGCGGCAAACGTTTGCGCTGCTGGGATGCCTGCGGTTTCAGCCTGTTCACCAAACATGCTTCCGGACACAATCCGAAATCCAACCAAACAGCCCGGCGCCGTCAGCGCCTTCTGCACAAATTCAAATATTCGGTGGAAAACCTTGGAGTGGTAAGTTGTGTAGGCTGCGGACGCTGCATAAGGGTTTGTCCTGCCCATCTCAACATTTTTGAAAACATTTTAAACGTCACAAAAGCATAAGTCATGGATAAAGAAAACAAATACATACCATACAGAGTGCGTATTGCCAAAAAAACGCAGGAATCATCCAGCATCCAGACCTATCGCCTTGAATTTGTCGACGCACAGGATGCCGAAAACTTCAAATTCCGCTCAGGGCAATTCTGTGAATATGGCGTGCCCGGCGAAGGAGAAAGCACTTTCTGCATAGCCTCGCCGGATACCCGAAAAGGCTACATCGAATGTACCTTCAGGACAACCGGACGTGTAACAGGTGCCTTGGCCAACTGCGAGGAAAACGACATCATCAGCCTTCGCGGGCCATTCGGAAACTCATTTCCCATTGAACAATGGTATGGTAAAAACGTAGTATTCGTAACCGGTGGCATCGCTTTACCCCCGCTTCGCTGCGTCATTGACACCCTGCTTGACCAACGCGAAAAATTTGGCGAAATCTCGGTCTATTATGGTGCCAAGAATGTGGAGGAACTCACCTACAAGGCTGAACTCGAAGAATGGGCCGCACGCGGAGACATGAACCTTTTCATCACCGTCGATCCCGGAGGCGAAACCCCTGAATGGAAAGGATACGTAGGATTCGTTCCAACCGTTCTGGAACAAAATGCTCCCAAAAGCGACAACGCCGTAGCCGTCATCGCTGGTCCGCCCATCCTCATCAAGCTAGGTATGCCCATTCTGGCAAAAAGCGGTTTCCCCAACGACCAAATCTACACCACCCTGGAAAACAGAATGAAATGTGGCGTTGGCAAATGCGGACATTGCACCGTCGGCAAAACGTATGTTTGCAAGGATGGTCCGGTATTCACCTACGAAGAGGTACTAAAAATGCCTCTGGAATACTAAGTAAGAACAGAAAATAAATAAAAAAATAAGCGGCAGTTTCAAATTGAAACTGCCGCTTTCTTTTTCCGTTTTGGCGACGAAACGTTCATCACTCCTATTTGTTCAACCTAAACGGATAGATGATCCTGATTGTACCGGATATGGTACTTGACCACATCCGGCTTCAATCAAAGATCTTGATTATTTTATCGTTTTAAAACAAATTTACCAACCTGTATTCTGAGTCCAGTCTGTCTTGTTTATTTCACTTTGAAGAATTGGATACCAATTCATCTTGGATGTAAAGACACGACTTTCAAGAGTCTGTACAGAATAGGTATAAGTAGGAGCTGCGACTGTACCGGTATTCGTGATTACAATCTTCTTGATTGGGTTAGCGGTACCAAATGTAGCCTCTGCCTTACCCCAACGGCGAACATCCCAGTAACGGTGATCTTCGAAGCAGAACTCAACACGACGTTCGTTTTCAATTTTGGCCTGAGTCAGCTGAGCTGCAGTAAGAGCTGACAGCCCGGCTCTGGTTCTAACCTGATTGATAGCAGCCAAAGCTGTTACGGTATAACCTGCAGGCAGACCTTCAGCACCATAAGCATTGAACATGGCCTCTGCATAGTTCAGCAGAATTTCAGCATATCTGAAGTAGTTCCATGCATGGATAGCTGTGGTATTGGAGGTTAAGTTAATGCCAGTTTGAATGTATTTACCCAGATAGTAACCAGTCTTGGTCGCATTCGTGTTTGGAAGACCACTGGTACCACCAGTATACGTGTAGATAACCTTTGAATTATAAGTTACGCCATTGTAAACGATAGCGGCATTAAAGCGATAGTCCCTGTTGGAATAGATGTTTGCTTTATGCGTTTCATTGCTCCAATCGAAAGGAACGCTTGGAGTTCCTTTTACTTCAAAAGCATCAACCAGGTTCTGACTTGGAGTCAGGCTCTTACCGGTATTACCGTCGACAACAACGGGGAAGTTGGCAAACTCAAGATTATTTGTTGCTCCATAGTTGCGTCCGAAAATGTACTCAGACTGAGTCGTGTTGCTGGATCCGAACAGTTTATTATAGTTAGCACCGGAAACCAGTGAGTATTGGCCCAAATCCATAACGGCTTTCGCTGCAGCTGCTGCCTGAGCCCATGTCCCTGTAGAACCAGCATCGGTAAATTGTTTGCTGGCCGCATACAAGGTTACTCTGGACTTCAAAGCAAGGATTCCGCCTCTGGTCACACGACCTTTGGCATACCATGTATCGGAAGTATTCACATTGACAGGAATGATCAAAGCTGCAGAGTCACACAAGGTCACAATGTGTTTCATCACTTCATCAACAGAATTACGCTGTACGGTATTCCAGGTAGTGGCATCGTCGTAATCCAAAGTTTTGGTAAGAATAGGCACAGCACCATATCTCTTGACCAACTCAAAATACAAGTATGCTTTCAAGAACATAAATTCACCTCTCATGAATTTAATGTTCTTTTTGGCATTGTAATAACTGGAAGAGTCGGTAGAGGTTAAACCACCCTTAATGTATTCAATGTTGATTTTACCGCAATTTTCAAGATACATGTTGGACATGCGGATTCCTTTGTAAGATTTCGACCAGATGTCATCAGGATTGGAAAACTGATCCCAGGTACCCATGTTGAATTTCTGAATCGTGGAACCTTCGTTGGTAAATTCAGCATTGTCGGTTGCGCCTTCCATACCAAAGGTACTGAACCCATCCGGCAGTTTGTTATAAACATCCCAAAGTGTATTTTGGACATAGCTGTAAGTCCTGTAGAGCTTCTCCATTGAAATATTTGCATCATCACTCCTCAAGCTCAGATAATCATCCGAACAAGAAGAAAATGCAGCGGCAAATATTGTAAGTGATAATATATAATGACTAATTTTCATAATATTTTTCAATTAATAATTCATGTATGGATTAAAATACAACGTTCACACCGAAGCTAACGGATTTCATAGTAGGATAACCCATGGAAAGGTTTTCAGCTTCGAGATCATCGATCTTGTCAAGCATGAACAGGTTGGTTCCATTTGCAAAAACCCTGACCTTTTCAATTGACTGGAAGACACCAATCTGAGGAATGGTATAACCGATTTCCAGGTTACGAACCTTCACAAAACTACCATCTCTCATCCAGAAATCGGAATTTTGAGCATTGTTGGAGTTTGTCTGAGTGGTCAGCCTTGGGGAAGTTGCAGTAGCCGCTGTTTCTGGAGTCCATGCATTGAGTGCAAACTTGGTAATGTTGTGTCCATCAACAAAAGGCTGAGTATAAGCAGCCGGCATAGAAACCGTTCTGTTGGTTACACCTTCAATGTAAGTATCGAAATCAAAACCTTTGTATTTGAATCCGAGATTCAAACCAAACGTCCATTCAGGAAGAGAAGAGTAACCCATAGGCTTCATATCAAAATCATTGATGACGCCATCGCCATTCTGATCTTTGTATTTCAGATCACCGGCTTTTACCTTGGTATAAGAAGAAACTACCACCCCACTGTTCAAATTGCCATTGGCATCAAAATCACTGGTTTCATAATAACCGACATTTTGCAAACCACGGAACTGACCGATACGATATCCTTGATCGTACAGATAAGAAGCGGGTTGTTCATCTTCTGCCATCTTGTCAATCTTGTTACGAGCAAAAGAAGCACTTAAGCCTGCATAGTATTCAAAGTCACTGACTTTGCCATTATATCTCAAGCTACCGTCAAAACCTTTATTGGTCACTTCGCCACTGTTCAGGTACGGGAAAACAAAACCAGCAAACAATGGAATGGATGCACTGTAGTTTTCAATGATACCGGTTCTTTTTTCGTTGAATACATTCACCGTTGCATTGAAGTTCTTGAAGAGGGTTGCATCAACACCAACATTAAACATTCTCTTGGTTTCCCAGGAAAAGTCCTTGTTGCCGATAGCACCTTCGGAACGTCCGGCTTGGTTAGAAGCGGTCGTTGTACCGGTCTTGTATACGTTATCGGTATAAGTAGCCCATTGCTTGTCCTTAAAACGGTAATCCTGATCCAAACTACCGGAAGTTCCATAGGAAGCTTTAAGCTTCAAATAGTTGATGGCATCGTTGTCTTTCAGGAAATCTTCCTTGGTCAAAACCCAGGCAGCACCTACAGAAGGGAACAAGCCATAAAACTTGGAGGTACCAAGACTTGCAGTTCCCATATAGCCCAAAGATGCACTCAGAATATACTTCTGATCGTAATCATAGGTTACATCGGTAGAAATACCTTGTGTACGGTATTCATAAGTCAAACCCAGATAAGAATATACTTCTCTTTTGGCCAAAGTATTTGCGGTGATGGTATGCAAGCCGAAAGTACGGTTGTATCCCAAACCTGCCTGCATATTGGTACGCAACCAGTGAGTGGATTCGTTATCGGTGGTCGAAGATGACACAGAACCATGAGTACTATACGTATAATTGCCGTTGGTATCAAATACAGGCATATCGTTGGCATCCTTAATTATCTCATAAGTCTTTGCATAATAGTTCTGGTAATACTGACCCTTGTACTGATTACTGAACGAAATACCGCCATTGAGACTCAACCCTTTGGTGATCGCATCCAGTTTTTGGTCAAAACCAAAATTGGCCTGCATGCTACGGGTATGCCCATTATAAATACCACCTTCCTTCAACATATACACAGGATTTAAAGTGTATTGAGAAGTTGTTGCCCAGGTTCCATTCGGATTCTTGACAGGAAATGCTGCCGCAGGAGTGTTCAACAAAGCGTTGAATAAACCAGTAGCTGTAAAACCTGAAGGCGTATTACGGTCTTCAATCTTGCCGGTCACTTCAGCGTGCATATACAGGTTCTTGTTAATCTGTATACCGACATTGGCTCTGATGTTGTATTTCTTATATTCAGCATTGGTACCTAGCTGATTGTCAATTTGATCCGCATTTTTGTACAAGCCCGAATAATTGGCATGATCCAAAAGCACAAAGAACTTGGCCTTGTCACTTCCTCCACGGAAAGAAATGTTGTAATTCTGAATAGGAGAAGAAGGCTTCAACATTTCATCGTACCAGTCAACATTCGGATGAGCAGGATCATTTTTTGCCTGATACAAAGTAGGATCCGCATATTTTTCGGGCAAGCCGTCATTTACACGGGCCTCATTGTAAAGGCGTGTATAATCGTAAGCATTCAAAACGGTAGGAAGCTGCACAGCACTCTGCGCACCATAACGTGCATTGAAAGATATTTTGGTCTTTCCGATGACACCTTTTTTAGTAACAACAGAAATCATTCCATCACCACTAAATCCGTATCTGGACAATTCAGAAGCATCCATCATTACGGTAACCGTTTCTATCTCATTGGCAGACATAGGAACCAATGATTCCAGGTTGGTTGGATAACCGTCCAGATAAACCAGCATATTGTTGGTTTTGGTATTCCAGGAAGACTGACCACGAACGGCCAACGAAGGACTATCGTATCCGGTTTCTCCTGAACCTGCAATAACGGTCAAACCGGGGATTCTGGCATTCAGAGCATTCAGCAGATTGGAAACACCCATTTTTTCCAAGTCTGCACCGGTAATGGTATACGATGCACCGGTACTTCTCCAGTTGTTTTCAGCCTGAACCAAAGCTTGAGTACCAGCAACAACGGCCGACTCATCAAGCTGTTTATTCACTTTTGAAATCCTATTGCTTTGTGCCTGGACATTGACCCCAAGGGCGCAAGACAATAAAAGCAAAACAGATAAGTTTATATGTATTTTTTTCATTTTTCGATAATTTTTTTAATGAAGAACACCATTGATTACCAACCTGGGTTTTGACCATCCCAATCGCCAGCTCCAAGATACATCTTGCTACATTCTGCAGATGGGAATGGAACGTAATAATACTTGTCCTTCCATACACGTTGCAGACAGTTTGCCTTTACCCATGAGCGCAACATGGAGCCATTGGCCGCTTTTTTGGCCGTAGTCTTGACACTGGTCAATTGCTGACTCAATACAGTCGGAGCTGTCAACCAACGCATCAGGTCACTGTAACGGGTTGCTTCAAACGCCATTTCAACAGTACGTTCGTTTTGTACGGCAGTACGGAAACCAGGCTGATCCAAACCGGATTTGTCAGGCATACCTGCACGTTTACGAATGCTGTTCAGTGCATCGTAAGCTTCTTTCGAAGGGCCGCTATATTCATTCAATGCTTCAGCATAGCTCAATACAAATTCTGCATAGCGGAAAGTTGGCCAGAAAAAATGATTTGCATTTTTGTTTTCCACGCGAGGCACAAATTTGTAACATTCAACAGCATAGCCATTTGGCGTACCGTCAGAACCAACCAGGTTACCAGCAGCAAAACCGTCACCAGCCATGTAATATTTCAGGTAACCAATGCTGGAGCAATACCACATACCATCGTATGCTATAGATTGGTAGAAACGTGGATCAAGATTCCAGGACATTACATCATCCGGTAAGTTGGTACCAGATTCAGGTACGGTAAACTTGCTTCCATCTCTCTTCTCATACAACTGGATAAATTCGTTGGGTACGATGTTCTTGATACCCCAGTCCTGATAGTAAAGTTTGGAGGACATATAAAGAGACCAGATATCGCCATTGTTCCATCCATCGGTCTGGTTTATAGTCTTTGTATTTGCTAAAATGATTTCCTTGTTTGCATACACATTCCATGCTGATTCATAGTCGCCAAGATCGGAATAGTTCTGAGCGCCATTGGTCGTTTCTGGTTTACCGGTGTCATACAAACCGATACCGCCTGCAGGAGCAGCGTTCATAACAGCAAGAGATGCGTCAGCAGCACGTTTCCATCTTTCCTTGTCGTAGGTAGGATAGCAAAGAACAGAGTCTCTGTCATCGCCAAAACGTACGTTGGCAACTTCAGACTTGCGACTGTCGGGTGTATTGTAGAGAGGACTGGCAGCAAGCAAAAGGACACGGGCTTTCAAAGCCAAAGCACCAATTTTGGTTACCATACCGAAATCAGTCGAAGGACGGGTTTCAGGCAATACAGCAGCAGCTTCATCACACCACTTGCAAATGGTATCAACGGTAGCGGCAACAGAACGCCTCGGATAATACAGGTCATTGCCAGACAAGGAGTGGTTCAGCAAAGGAATACCTCCATAGTACATGAACAGTTCGTAATGCTGATAAGCACGGCAAAAGATAGCCTGAGCCTTTACGTCAGCGATATATCCGGCATCGGCATCTTTTACCTTGCCGATATTTTCATAGACCAGATTGGCCGTACGGATACCCAACCAGTGACTGGACCATCCCATATAATCGCAGGAGGCACTGGCAGACATATTTCCCACCACATAAGAAGTCGTATTGTTCACTTTTGCAGCCCAAGAATCATTGGCTGTGTGCATAATATAGATTTCATCGGTGATGGAACCTGGACGACCGCCATAATAATTATAAGGATTGTAGCAAGTAATACATTTGTTGTACATCTGTGCAACAGCCTTCTTTGCCTGAACTTGCGTATTAAAAATGGTATCGACGGTTACATCTCCACCTTTGGGTTTTTCAAGAAAGTCTTCACTACAACCAGTGCTAAACACCCATGTAAATACCGCCAAGACCGAAGCGATATTTCTCAATGTTTTTTTTATATTCATATTGATGAGTACAATTAAAAGTTAACATTAATACCAAGATTGAATGTCTTAACCAAAGGATATCCAAGAGTTCCCAAATTTTCAGGATCACCCCAAAGTGAATTCTTGGACCAAGTGATTAGATTGGTACCGTTCAGATAGATTCTGGTAGATTCAATACCCAGTTTAGTCAGGAAAGATGGTTGAATTCTGTATCCGATTTCCATATTTTTCAGTCGAATGTAAGAAGCATCCTTGTTGAAAAAATCGCAATATGGAGCCGCTCCGCCAGCATATGGATATTCAATGCGTTCTCCGTTTGCATATCGTTCGGCAGACCATGTATAATTAGCAAGACTCGTCATGGCTCTCAACATAGAGAATGGGCTATAGCTGCAATAACGAGCTACACCGGTAACACCCTGGAAAAGGAAAGAAGCGTCAAAACCTTTATAGTCTGCACCAAAAGAAAATCCGAATGTATATTCAGGAATTTTGGTTTTGCCTGCACGTCTGTAATCTTTGGCATCAACAACACCATCGTAGTTGTAATCCACAATCTTGATATCACCAGGTTGCAGAACAGCACCGCTTACACCAAGATCTTTTACATATACAGGATTGCCTGCAGCATTGTTATAAGATTTACCTTTAGCATCAAGAGCCAGAACAGGAGAGCTTAGGATTGGATTGCCATCTGCATCCAGTTCATAAAGTTCGGCCCAAGAATTGTAGAAACCATCTGATTTAAGAAGACTAAGCGAATAGACCGGGCTCCCTGTTTGTGCTTGATATTCAAGACCTTTCGAAATAGCTTCATCCATTTCAATAATCTTGTTCTTATTGTGAGACAGGTTGCCTTTAACAAAGTAATTAACTTTGCCGATTTTGTCTCTCCAGGTTGCATCAACTTCATACCCCCAGTTTTTCACCTCACCCAAGTTGTATGGAGGCAAAGTAGCCTGAACGATGGTAGGAACAGAACCTTTATATGAAAGAATGTCTGTACGATCTTCGTTAAAGTAATCGTACGTTACGCTCAATTTGTCGTTGAAGAATTTACCTTCAAAACCAAGATTGCTCTTAAGAGCGGTTTCCCAGGTTACGTTAGGGTTACCAACGGTACCTTCCTGAGCGCCGGAGTAGGATGTCTTTTCAGCCAAAGATCCGAAACTGTAACTACCTGTGTAAGTCCAGACATCGGGAGAATACAAATAACGTTTGGTAACATTGTTTACAGTTACGTTGTCATTACCGACCTTACCAATGGATCCACGGATTTTCAGGTAAGTTACATAATCGTTAGTAGGGAAAAACGATTCGTTTGAGGCTACCCAACCGGCAGAGAATGCAGGCAAGAAACCAAAACGTTGTCCTACGGGGAAGTTTTCAGAGCCGTTGTAACCTGCATTGAATTCAGCCAGGTACTTGCTGTCGTATCCATAAGTTACACGTCCTACCATACCGATGTAGGCATGAGGAAGGTCCGGAGACAAGTTCGGATCATATTTCTTTTCTGCATTGTACAAAGCCAAAGCGCCAACATCGTGTTTGCCGAAAGAACGGTTGTAGCTCAAGGAACCTTCACCGTAAATCTTTCTCCACTTATAGGAATACCAGTCAGAATAACGGTTAGGCGTTGATTCTTCACTCATTTGAGTAAAAATCGGATCCGAAACATCGCCGTTCGGATTTGCGGTAATCTTGTATTTAATCACAGGAGTAGAACCACCGGTAGTGGTACGGTAGAAGCTATCGTATGCAACACGTCCATTGACGGACAAACCTGGGATAAGCTTGCGAAGATCGTATTTCAACTTGATGGAAGAGGTCATGGTGCTTTCCGTTACAGTGCTGTAACCCATACCTGCCATTTCAGAATAAATGTTCTGTTCAAAGTTTGTATTGTTGTCTGGCATCACAAATTTGCCGTCAATCATGCCAACGGTAGAAAGCGGGTTTGACCACATAATACGTTTCTCCCACAGCCAACTCTCATTGCCATTGTCCAAACCACCTTCAATCTGGTGTTGATAACCCAAATCGACAGCAGCGGTAAAATCTTTTGTAATGTTAAAGTCGAAGTTGCCGCGGATGTTGTACCTCTTGTTGGTATACTCCATATCCTTGGGATAAGTCGTAAAATCGGTTCTGAACAGACCTCCCTGATCCAGGTAACCCAAAGAAATAAAATATTTCATATCTTCGGTACCACCGTTGATGTTCATATTGGTTTGACTTTGGTAGCAATGATCCTTAAAAATAGCCTTCACCCAATCTACATCGGGATAAAAGTAAGGATCGTAGTATTCGCTGGAAGGATTGTGGGCATTTTTGTATTTCAACAATGCTGTATTGGAGTAAAAATAGTCTCCTTCAGCCTGCCATCTAAGCAGTCCGCTTGACAATTCCTCATTTTTGTATGCTTCAAAATCAGTCCAGGTTTTGCCGGTAGTGCCGTCAAACTTGCTTGCATTCTTTTTCCAAAAAGCAAGTTCACTACCCTCATTCTTTTTGGTTGCATAATCGTAAGAGCCAAGAAAACCAGGCATGTTGCTAAAAGAAGTCTGAGCCATTGAAGTGGACAAGCTTACTTTAGGAGCACTCACCTTACCACGTTTTGTTGTAATCAATATAACACCATTGGCACCACGTACACCAAAAACAGCGGTTGCCGATGCATCCTTCAGGATACTGATAGATTCAACTTCATTTGGGTCAATATTATCGTAGCTATCACGGGCAACACCATCAACCATAATAAGTGGATTCTGTGTTCCATCATTATAGGTTCCCAAGCCACGAATATAAAGAGTTGACTCATCCTTACCTGGTCTACCGGATGTCTGCATGGATATAAGTCCAGGCAGTCGGCCGGCCAACTGGTTACTGATGTTGGCAGTAGGAGACTGCACCAACTCTTTCGTTCCCACCGACGCAATGGCGGCAGTTACAGATTCTTTCTTTTGGCTACCATAACCAACGACTACGATTTCCTCCAATCCCTTGCTGGATTCTTGGAGAACAATCTTGAGGTTGGTAAGGGAGCTCACTTTTTGTTCTAGTTTCTCATAACCCAGGAAACTGAATGTCAGGGTTTTTTGAGCTGCGTTAGCAACATTGCTAAGAACGAATTTACCATTCAAATCCGTTACAGTGGCCTTATTAGGAGTCCCCTTCACCTGGACCGTCACTCCTTCCAGAGGAACGTCCTTTGAGTCAACTACTAATCCAGAAATGTTTTGCGCGATCACTGATTTGCTCAAGGCAAACATGATAATCAAAACAAAAATTACTCGTTTCTTCATTGTATACAATTTTTGTTTCCCTAATGCTTGGTTTTTAAACATCAGGGCTGACTGGTTAATAAAAAATTTGTTGTTTTGGTGTTTATTGGTGTTTATTTGGTGTTTTTGTTTTTTCTGATAATACAAACGACCATAGACTTACATTGGCTGTGGCTACGATTCACATACACCTAATTATAAATAGGTATATATCTCATAAAAATGATTGCATTTTTTTGGAAACAAGACGGAAGCAAGGTTTGCATCCTGTTTTTTGTGTTTCGATCTAAGGTTTTTACTTTTAATACAGAAGACTGAGCATCTGTTCCTACTTTCATATTCGATAGGATTTTTCGGCTTACAAGGTTCAGTACGTACATATTAAATTTTAGGAGAATGTTTTCAATGGTAAAAATCAGTCATCAACAAAGCGGATATTCTTATAAAAAACCGGACAAAATCTACCCGTTTTGAATTTCAACGCGCAATGATATTTGATTATTTTGGAATCAGGACATTATACCACCCCTACAAAAACTCTACACAATCAATTTTTAGCCTATATTTAACCCCTACAATGATGTTTTTAAAATACTAAAAATCAAATATTTATATCATCTACAAAAAAGTTTTCACATTTGTTAGATTTTACATATATTTGCAAATCAAATTTTACTATAAACCCTGTATCTATCTTCAAAATCCAAGCCACATGAAACTAAAAATACATATAATTGGTACAATAGTACCATTATTGTACTCGATTTGTGCATTTGCATCCTCGGATAAAGTAGAAAATATGTATATTCCAAAGGTGACAAACTTTGACAAAAGTGTGTATGGAGGTGCAAATCAAATCTGGTCCATTGCCAAGGACAAGGAAAACAACCTATACTTTGCCAATTCTTTAGGACTCATCTCGTATGATGGTCAAAAATGGTCAAATCACACCAACGAATCAGGCTCTTCCGTTTTTCATTCTGTCTGCATTTCAACCAATCAAGAAATCTATGCAGGAGCAAGAAATGATTTTGGTTATTGGACAAAAGAAAGAACAGCCTCCAAAATCAGTTTTCACTCTCTTACAAAACAATTCAAGCTGCGGCTTAAGGATGAAAACGTCTGGAATATCGTGCAATACCACGATGACGTCTATTTTCAGACTTACGAAAACATATACAGATATAACACCAGAAAAAAGACACTATCCATAACCACTACACCTTACAGCTTTCAATATATCGCTCAGGTCAATGGGAAAATATATGTGCAGGAAAAAGAACGCGGCCTTATGGAATTGAAAGAAGATAAGCTGACCCTCATTCCCGAAGGTGAAGCTTTTATCAGCAGTGCAATCTATGGTATGGTTTCACTTTCACCAAATTCCATTCTTATAGCAACGATCGACAAAGGTCTGTACGAAATAGACGAGGACAACAACCTGGATGTTTGCGACTTTCCGTGCAACGACTTTCTCATCAAGAACCAGGTTCTCTGTCTTGCAAGACTGCATGACGGTAACCTTGCGTTTGGAACCATTATGACCGGGCTAATCATCACCAACCCAAAAGGAGAAATACTCACCACCATCGACAAGCAGAAAGGGTTGGCCAACAACACCATCCTAAGTATCTGCTCCAGCGACAAGGACAATATATGGCTGGGGCTAGACAAAGGCATCTGCAATATACAGATAAACCGATCCATTATGGACTTCCCTAACCCGAAAGGTTTGATTGGCACCATTTATGATGTACAGGAAGAAAATGGAAATATTTATTTCGCCACCAGCCTTGGCCTTTATTACAGTACCATAGCCAATCTTTCCCATATCAACGACAAACAAAATTTCAAGTTACTGGCCAACACGGAAGGCCAGGCCTGGTCTTTGCAAAAACTCGGAAAACATTTGTATTGTTGTCACAGCAAAGGCGTATACATGGTCGATGGTAATCAGGGGCACTTCATCTACCAGGGAAGTAGCGTCATCAACCTGACAGAAATCAACAGCAACATCGCCATATTCAAAGCCTACAATGGCCTGTATGTTCTCAGGGCAAAAGGAGGTTCTTTTACCATCAAGACATGGATTGGATATGTTTTTTTCACCATTTTGATCTTAATCACCATCTACCTGCTAAACAAAGGCTTAAGGGCCAGGCTGAAAAGACAGAAAAGCATCATAGCCAACGAACATGAAAAAGAACTGTCAAAAATCGAGAATCAGATCTTGCAGGAAAAAATCGAATTGCAAAAAGAAGAATTGATGCGACTGGCCAAAACCATGCTTCGTAACACCAAACTGGTCAACAAGCTGGACGCAGAGATCCAAAAGATTTCCGAAAACAAGTCCATCCCTGCCGCTAATCTGCGCGGGCTGAAATCCATCGTGGAATCCAACAGGAATCCGGAAGACGAATGGAAAATTTTTGAAATGAGCTTCAACAACACCTATAATAATTACCTGATGATCCTGAGCACCAAATTTCCAAGCCTCACCACATCGGATCTGAAGCTGGCGGCCTATATTCGTATGAACATCAGCTCCAAGGAAATATCATCGCTGCTGAACATCTCGCCCAAAAGTACCGAAATGGCCCGCTATCGTCTGAGAAAAAAACTGGAACTTGACCACGACCAAAACCTGACGGCCTTCCTGATGAACATTAAGTAGACTTTTCTTGTTGAAAATGCGATAGAATTCATCAAATCAACGATAAAAATACGCAATATGGCATACAAAAAAGAACTGACCCTCCTGCTGTTGCTTCTATGTTGCATTTTATGCCGGTCAGAAGAACTTGTCTTTCAGGATAAAGACGGTATTGTAAGATGGAAAACCGACAACAGCGAAGTTGCCCTTTTCGGCGCAAACTATTGTCTACCATCTGCCTGTGATTTCCGTGCGGCGGAAATGGTGAACGGGGACAAGAAAAAAATGATCGAAGAGGATTTGACGCACTTCGTCCGAATGGGATGGGATGGACTTAGGCTTTCGTTCTGGGGCGACTGGGAATGTTGCGACAAAGAAGGAAATCTCCTTGAGAACGAACACCTTGATCTGCTCGACTACCTCATCAGCGAAGCCTCCAAACGCAACATCATGATGCTCTTCAGCCCCATTGTCACCTATAACGCGAATTGGCCGGACAAGAACAATATAAACGATTTGCCAGGCTTTTCCGCACACTATCCAAAAGATGAGCTCATAACCAATCCACAGGCCATCAAGGCACAGAAAAACTACATGACTCAACTGCTGAATCATGTCAACCCGTATACTGGCCGTATGCTGAAAGCCGAACCGGCCATCCTTTTCATCGAGATCATCAACGAACCGACGCAGTTGGTCAAGCTTCCCCAACAGACCAGGTACTACATCAACACCATGTATGAAGCCATACGCAGAACCGGCTGCAAGAAGCTGCTGTATTACAATATCAGCCAAGACTTTGGCATCGCTCCTATCGTATCCAGGACCAAGGTAAACGGAGGCACCTATGCCTGGTATCCAACCCAGCTCAACATAGGCTATAACCTACAGGGAAATTTCCTGCCATACGTCAGGGACTATTCCCTGATCCGGGATGTCGGCATAGGCAAACGCTCCAGACTGGTTTATGAATTTGATGCGCCAGACCTGACACAATCTTATATGTATCCGGCCATGGTTCGGGAATACCGAAAAGGTGGCGTTCAATTTGCCGCCATGTTTTCCTACGACATGTTGAAAACGGCCTCGCGAAACCTTGGATGGCAAACGCATAACCTAAATCTGGTTTATACGCCGCAAAAAGCCGTCAGTGCCATCATCGCAGCCAAAGCCATGAAAATGTTGCCATTAAGAAGCGATTTCGGTCAATACCCGTCCAATTCAAGCTTCGGAGAGTTCCGTGTAGACTTTGAAAAAAATCTCAGCGTCTTACAAAGCAAGGATTTCCTGTTTTATTCGAATGATTTTATAGAGGTGGCAGACATCAACGTTTCTTCCTTAAAACAAATCATAGGTGTTGGCTCCTCAACGGTTGTCAAGACAGACGGCAACGGCATTTATTTCCTGGACAAAATCAAGGACGGTTTGTGGCGGATGGAAGTTTATCCCAACATCGCCAGGCTCAGTGATCCTTTCAATATGCCCAGCCCAACCAAAAAGTGTTATCAGGCGCTTTGGGATGAAATCCGTTTTTCGATCGATCTTCCCGACCTTGGAAAAGAGTTTAACGTAAATGCTCTCAACAATAATTTTGCCTTCAAAGCCACCAATGGAAACTTCGTAGTCAAGCCTGATCTTTATATCCTTTCAAAAGGAGTATACGACCAAAATGCTCTTCCTGAGAAAATCAACGGCATAGACATGAGAACCTACATTGTCCCCCAACCGGAAGTGGAGACAAAAGATTACTTCATCCATCAGCCCATTTCGGAATATATTGCCGGTGAGAACATCAACATTCGATGCAACATCTATTCTTCAAATGTGCCAAAGAATGTGAGCCTGTATTTAAAGGTCAACGGACTTCCCTGGTACAAGGAATATCCGATGCAAAAGACAGGCAGGCACGAATACGGTTTTACGGCCGACACAAGTTTAAGTTCTCAGCCTGCCATTCTGGATTACATCATAGGTGTTGATTACGGAAACAGAAAGGTATGCTATCCATCACAAACAGAAGGAATAATGCCGGACAGCTGGGATTTTTCACCACAGCAAAGCTACCGCAGTTACATTACAAATGGGAAGGATGAGCTGACTGTTTTCGATGCAGACAAGGATGGTTCCAGAATAAGATTTACCAGAATATTCAAGAGCCTGCCATTTGAGCATCGCTTTGTGCCTACAGGCGGACAAAAGCTCGCTCTGGAACTCAGTTGTAAGAACATGATTCCTTCCGGTGAATACATGTTTCCACTGGACATTACGGCATCACATTACATCAACGACAAAATCAGGGCACGTGCCAGAGCCGGGATCTATCCGAAAAACATCATTGTTACCGCCAAAGGAACCACTTCCACCACAAACAGGATGCTCCTTTCTTTCAACCAGTCCGATTGCACATCCTGGTCTGTACCTGTTGAACTTACAGAAAAAATGCGGCCCATCGTTGTTCCGGTAAGCCGGTTGAGCAGGGATGTAGCCCCCATGCTTCCTCAGGACTGGCCCGGCATCAATTCCTACTGGTATCCCTCTCTTGAGAGCCACTCGGATAAAATAGACTGGAACAAGATAGAAAACATCTTCTTTTCACTCAGAGATAGGCTATTTACAAACAGCAGCGAAAAAAGCAAGGGCTTTCAGGTGGAATCCGTCGTATTCGAGTATTAATCCTGTAGCCAGAAGAAACTTATCGGAAGAATTAGACTTCCGGTTTCTGGCAAAATCATAGAAAAGTCCCGTATCCTCCTTTTCTTTGAAAAAGAATGATGCGGGACTTCTGAGGGTTATTTGACCAGCAAAATTTCATTGATGGCTTCAACCAACTGAGGTTTAGCCATAGCACCCATACTCATTTGAGGCTTACCTTCCTTTGGTACGAAAAGCAAGCTTGGAATGCTGCGGATACCAAAGGCTCCTGCCAATTCCTGCTCCTCATCGGTATTGATCTTGTAGATGTAAATTTTGCCATCGTATTCCTTGGCCAATTCTTCCAGAATTGGAGCCACAGCCTTGCAGGGCCCACACCAGTCTGCATAAAAATCAATCAGACAAGGCTTGTCACCCAGGTATTTCCACTCTTGAGGGTTGGCCTCATAATTGACAACTTTCTGCAAAAACTCTTCTTTGGTTAAATGAATTGCTCCCATTTTATTTGTTGTTTTAGTTGTTTGTTTATTTTTTGATGAATCTGTTTTTTCCTTATCAGCGCTTTTTGCACTACAGCCTCCAAAAGCAAAGGCGGCCATCAGGAATAATATTCCAATTTTTCTCATATTGCGTTTCTTTAGATGAATAAATTCAGGTTGGCTTGTTCCGAATGTTCCAGATAGCTTGCAACTCCTCCAAGAGTTACATGATCCAGCAGCTCTTCACGCTTGACACCCATCACATCCATGGACATGGTACAGGCTATCATTTCCACCTGACCACTGTCAATGGCCTGTTTCATGAGACCTTCCAGACTTTCGATCTGTTTCTGTTTCATAATATGGCGCATCATGCGGGAACCTATTCCCATCATATTGAGTTTGGAAAGCTTAAGCTGATTGCTGCCTGAAGGCAACATCATGCCGAACATCTTTCCGAAAATATCTTTCCGAACCTTTTTGACCGGTTTTTTCTTGATTACATTCAGACCCCAGAAAGTAAAAAACATGGTCACTTTCTTGCCCATGGCAACAGCACCGTTGGCTATCACGAAAGAGGCCAAAGCCTTGTCCAGGTCGTCACTGAATACAATGAACGTCTTACCATCCCCGCCAGCAACCGGTAAACAGTCCTTTTTGCATTCGGTTTTTTCAATATGGGCAGTGACAATACCGCCGCTGTTTTCAACACCGATCAGTTTGGCACCGACAATATTGCTCCAAGCCCTGACATCGGTGGCAAAAGCCTGGTCGGTGGCCTTGACTTCCATCCGCTGACCACTTTTCAACTCATCGTAATATTTCTTGGTCTGGATGATGGGACCCGGGCACTGCATACCACAGGCATCCACGCAGAAGGTACTGATATTGATATCTCTCATTTCGTCACTGGAATCTATATGTACGTTCATAAAAAAATGATAGTTGTTTTGTTCATCCGTGGCCGAAGCATACGTCTTGTATCCACCGGAAAGATTCCAGACATTGGAAAAATGATTTTGTTTCAGAATCCGGCAAGCTAGGTAACCTCTCAAACCGACGGCGCAGTAGATGATGATGCTCTTGCCGGAAGGCAGTTCGTGAAGCCTTTCTCTCAGGTTGTCAACAGGAATGTTGATGGCCCCGTCAATATGAGCCAGTGAAAATTCCTCTACCGTACGTACATCCACCAATATCTCCTTTTCTGGATCCAGGTGCTGAATATCATGCCACTGTACAACTTTGACCTTATCTTCCAGAATGTTTTGTGCCACAAATCCGGCCATGTTGACCGGATCTTTTGCAGAAGAAAAAGGCGGGGCATAAGCGTGTTCAATCTCTGTCAGATCATAGACTGTTCCGCCATTGCGAATGACTTGCGCCAAAAGGTCTATTCGTTTGTCCACACCATCAAAGCCAACCACCTGGGCTCCAAGCAGACGTCCTGTTTCTGGTGCAAAAAGAATCTTGATGGAGAGAGGCAGTGCATTCGGATAATAGCCGGCATGTGATGCAGAATGGGTATAAGACGAAAGATAGGGTATTTGCTCTTTTTTCAACGCTTTTCCGGAAAGGCCGGTCGAAGCCACGGTCAGGTCAAAAATCTTAGCAATTGCCGTTCCTATGGTTCCTTTATATTTTTCCTTGTTGCCGTTTACGATATTGTCTGCAACGATACGCCCTTGCTTGTTTGCCGGGCCTGCCAACGGAATCAGAGTTGGCTTGCCCGTAAGAAGACTTATAACCTCTATGGCATCTCCCAATGCATAGATATCGGGATCGGAAGTCTGTAAGAATTCATTGACAGAAATGCCGCCCAAATCTCCAATCTTGAGGTTTGCATCCTTTGCCAGCTTGGTTTCCGGCTTGACCCCTATGCTCCAGATCACCAGGTCGGTTTCTATGTTTTTTCCGCTTTTCAGCTCAACGTTCAAACCTGTTTCACCCTCAGAAAAGCCATCAACAGCTTCCTGAAGCAGCAAACCGACATTTTTCGACTTCAAATGCTGGTGCACAATGCTTGCCATCGAGAAATCGAGTGGTGCCATGACCTGATCGGCCATTTCCACCACACAGACTTCAAGGCCTGCATCCGAAAGATTTTCAGCCATCTCAAGCCCAATAAATCCACCGCCCACCACCAAAGCTCTGCGTGGCTTCTTTTCCCTGATAAAATTCTTGATTTGGTCCGTATCCGGAACATTGCGCAAGGTAAAGATCCGCGGATCGTCCATTCCTTTGATCCTTGGCCTGAAAGCTTCCGCACCTGGCGAGAGCACCAGCTTGTCAAAGCTTTCGGTATAGCCCTCACCGGTTTTCTGGTTGACCACCTGCACCGTCTTATCGAAAGGATTAATCTGAACAATTTCAGAATGGACTCTAATATCTATGTTGAACCTGGCTCGGAATCCCTGTACCGTCTGTACGAAAAGCTTGTTCCGGTCAGTAATGGTGGTACCTATATAATAAGGCAAACCGCAATTGGCATACGAGACATAGGATCCTCTTTCAAAAAGAATGATTTCAGCATGTTCATCCAGCCTTCGCAAACGGGCTGCAACGGTAGCTCCGCCTGCAACACCTCCTATTATGAGTACCTTCATAGGATTTTATTTTGGTTGTTAATATTGTTTATTGGAAAATATTATTGAAAAAATTAAGCTTCACATTGCTGGGAAATCTTGGCGATAAAATCTTTCAGATGAAGCGATTTAACTTTCATTTCCTGAACCTTGAGTTTGCCGGTATCCGTCAGGGAGAAAAACATCTGCCGTTTATCCACAGAGCCAAGTCTCCGGATGATATACCCCATCTGCTCAACTGAACACAGCACCTTGGACACTCTGGAATTGGACAGACCAACAAAGTCACAGATGTCTCCGGCCGATTTCTCCTCACCGCTTTTAAGACAACACAGCACCATGGCATCGTTAATGCTGATTCCATTCATTTCCTGAAAATCCTTCTCAAATTGGTAAAGTGAGCGATAAATTTCCTTGATCAAACATATATCTTCCATGCGACTATAATTTATGCCACAAAAATATAAATATATTTCACGATAAACAAACTTTCTAATAGAAAATATTTCTTCAAAAAAATCAATATTTCTCAAAATGGCTCCAAACCTTGTCGTTCTGGGGCAATGGAGCAGTCACGCTGACCTGGATGCCACTCACTGGATGAATAAATTCCACATGTCTTGAATGAAGAGAAATGCCACCGTCAGGGTTTGACCTGGGAAATCCATATTTCAGATCACCCTTAATAGGGCAACCCATTTTGGCAAGCTGACAACGAATCTGGTGATGACGGCCTGTCTTAAGATCCACTTCAAGCAGATAATAGGTGTCCGATTTTCCGAGGAGCTTGTAGTGAAGGATGGCCTGTTTGGAATTGGGCTTCTCCGTATCGTAGGCGTAACTCTTGTTTTGCTTTTCATTACGCACGATGTAATCGACCAATACACCTTCGGTTTGTTTGGGGGGAGTTTTGACCAAAGCCCAATAGGTTTTGTGCACTTCTCCGTTCTTGAACATATTGTTCAACCGGGGCAAAGCCTTGCTGGTCTTTGCAAAAAGCACAATGCCAGTTACAGGGCGGTCTAAACGATGGGTAACGCCTAAAAAGACGTTACCCGGTTTGTTGTATTTTTCTTTGATCCACACCTTCAGGGTCTCTTCCAGGGAAGCATCACCGGTTTTGTCGACCTGCACAATCTCTCCGCAAGCTTTGTTGACGATCAGGATATGGTTGTCTTCGTAAAGTACGGTCATCGGTTCATACCACCGTCACAGTGAATAACCTGGCCACTTACATAGGAAGAAAGGTCAGAAGCAAGGAAAGTGCAGACATTGGCCACATCTTCAGGCGTACCACCACGACGCAACGGGATTTTCTGTGCCCATTCCTTACGTACGTCTTCCGGCAACTGAGCAGTCATCTCGGTAATAATGAAACCCGGAGCAACGGCATTGGCACGAATACCACGAGAACCCATCTCATCGGCAATAGATTTTGCCAGACCGATCAAACCGGCTTTGGAAGCTGAATAGTTGCATTGTCCTGCATTTCCTGAAACACCTACGACAGAGCTCATATTGATGATGCTTCCGTTTCGTTGTTTCATCATAATGGGAGTAACAGCATGGACAAAATTGAAAGCAGACTTAAGATTGATGTTGATCACCATATCCCATTGCTGTTCGGTCATTCTCATCATCAGACCATCACGGGTAATACCCGCGTTGTTCACCAGGATATCAATTTGTCCGAATTCTTTGTGGATATCTCCTACCACCTTGCTTGTATCTTCAAAATTAGCAGCATTGGAAGCATAACCTTTCACTTTTGTACCAAAAGACGCGATTTCAGCTTCTGTTGCTTTGGCGTTGTCATCAATAACCAAATCCGTAAAGGCAATGTTTGCGCCTTCCTGTGCGAACTTAATGGCGATGGCTTTACCGATACCACGTGCGGCACCGGTGATGACAGCTGTTTTTCCTTCTAATAGTTTCATGTATTCAAATTTATTAAATGAAGATTACAGAGCTCTCCCTTTTTGCTAAAGGGATCCCTCCGGTAAATTACTCTTTTTTACCTTTCAGACCATAAAACAGAAAATCGTAAATCTGTTGGTTCTGCTCTTTTCTCCTTCGGGTATTTTCCTTTATATAAGGCACTTCAAGCCCCTTGAGGGCAAACTGCATAATCTGGGCTGTTTTGCGGACATCCTTGATGTCGTAAAAACCCTTCTCCTGGCCTTCCCTAAGTATACTGGCCAACATGATGGCCTCCTTGGCATCGAGTTTCCGCCGAAGCTTCTCTATTTCAATGATATCCTGAAAAAATTGGGCATGAAGATTCCCGTTCCTGAGAACCATATCCTTGAATACATCAAAATGGGTCTTAATGAATAGCTCCAGTTTCATGTCCGGTTCCATGTCCTGCTTCATGACTGCCTGCAGGGATGAGGTTACAATCTGCAACTCGCTCTCCACAACAGCCATATAGATTTCTTCCTTGTTCCGGAAATAAGTATACAGCGTGCGTCTTCCTTTTTGGGATGCCGCAGCAATATCATTCATAGTGGTGTCATCCACCCCATTTTCAGCGAATTGTTGCCTGGCAACTTCTACCAACATTGCTCTTGTTCTCGACACTGACATAGCTGTTTATGCACAAATTTACATGTATTGTGCAAATGTACGAAAAAATACATCAGAGCAATGAATAGCATAAAAAAAAACACTTTTTAAGGATGCCCCAATATTAATTTTCATGGAAAATCACGATTGGGTTTGGTTTTTCGAAAAAAAGCAGTACTTTTGCATCACAATAAATCGCGGAGTGGAGCAGTGGTAGCTCGTTGGGCTCATAACCCAAAGGTCATAGGTTCGAGTCCTGTCTCCGCAACAATAAAAAAGGTCCTCAAAAATTTTGAGGACCTTTTTTATTGGCAGAAACGCCTCCGATTGGGAGGTGTTTGTCAACGGTTTTTAAGGACAGCCTGACTCCCCATTACAAATTTCAAAGAGCCTCCATTGACGATATCCTTATGGCCAATGGTTGCCTTAGTATAGCGGACTCCATTTAATTCAACCGACTGCACATACAGATTGTCTTTCGAAAAATTTACCGTTTCTACAGTGAAGGTTTTACCGTTTGGCAGTTTAATTGTTGCTTTCGGCAGTTGCGGCGCTCCAAGAACATAATCTCCGCCACATGGATTAACCGGATAAAAACCAAGACTGGTGAAAATATACCAGGCCGACATTTGTCCACAGTCGTCGTTTCCACACAAGCCATTTATTTTGTCCTGATACTGTGTTTGACAAATTTCTCTGACCAGTTTTTGCGTTTTCCAGGGTTTTCCGGCCAAAGCATATAAATAGGCCACATGGTGGCTGGGTTCATTGCCATGGGCATACTGGCCTATCAAACCGGTGACATCCATCACAAAGCCGCTTCCTTCTTTTTTGCTCGACATTTCGAAAAGCGAATCAAGTTTTGCAGTAAAATAGTCCGGGCTACCCATCAGTTGAATCAAACCGGGAACATCGTGCTGGATATGCCAGGTGTATTGCCAGGCATTTCCTTCGGTATAATCGCCACCCGAAGTTGAAGCATGCGAAAGAGCAAAGGAGTTAAAGGGGGTTCTCCAGTCACCTTTCGAGTCTTTTCCGCGCATCAGTTTGGTTCGTTGATCAAACAAATTCTTATAGAACGAGGAGCGTTTCAAAAAGTAGTTGTAATCATCCGTTTTATGGAGTGCTTTGGCAAATTGGGCTGCACAATAGTCGTCATAAACCGATTCGAGCGTTTTCGAAACCGATTCGGTTTTAATCTGGTCGAAAGGATAGTATCCGTATTTATTATAGACATCCCATTCCGAATTTTTATGGTTCTGAGTCAGCGAACTCTTGACAGCCTTATAAGCCCTTTCAGCATCAAATCCGCGGAATCCTTTTAAATAAGCATCCACAATCACCGGAACCGCATGGTTTCCGATCATGCAATAGTTCTCTTTTCCCCACAAGGCCCATATTGGCAGGAAGCCCTGCTGATCAAACTGATGAAGCATTGAATTGACAAAGCCATTAACCCGCTCGGGTGCCAGAAGGGTATAAAGCGGATGAGCAGCGCGGTACGTATCCCACAACGACAGGGTGGAATAAAACGGCGACTGCGCCACATCTGCAATATTGTTAGGCTGAATAAACAAGTGATACATCGAGGTATAAAAAATATCTTTCTGCTCCGTGGAACCTTCAATCTTCACACGCGACAAAAGTTCGTTCCATTTGCCCTTGGCCGCCGTACGGATTTTATCAAATTCCCAGTTTTTAATCTCAGACTGGAGGTTTTTCTTGGCTCCTTGCACTCCGGTAGACGACAGAGCCACCTTTACCAATAAAGTTTCACCGGGTTTTAAATCAAAACTGAAAACATATCGAGGAGCCTTTTCCGACTCATTCTGTTTGGGCAGCAGCACTTTCGAAGCAATTGGCTTGCTGAATTCAATGACGTAGAAATAGGTACGGTCAAGCCATACCTTTGTCCGGGTTGAGCCGGTTATTGTTGTCGGACTCTCTATATTGACCTGAGCGCCCAGTACATGTTCTGACATTTGCTTCCCGGAGCCGACGAGCGCGCTCTGAAAATCAATCAGCAACTGGGGTTTTTCTTTCTCCTGAAAAGTGTAACGATGAATGGCCACATGCTCAGTCGCTGTCATTTCAGCCTTCACGTTGAAATCAGAAAGTATTACTGAATAATAGCCCGGACTGGCCAGTTCCTGCTCTTTACTGAATGAGCTTTTGTAGGTTTTCCTGAATGGATTGCCTGTAAAAGGAAGCATAAGCAGATCACCCAGATCGGAACAACCGGTTCCATTCAATCTTGTCTGCGAAAACCCGTTAATCGTCGAATCGGTTGACTGATAGCCGGAACAGTAAGCCCAATTGCAGTTCCCCGTTTCAGGGCCGACCTGAATTAGGCCAAACGGAACACATGCTCCGGGAAAACAATGTCCAAACTCAGCTGCACCCACAAAAGGATTCACAAATTTGGTATAATCAGCCGTGGGTTTACCGGACTCTCCCTTTGCCGAAAACGTAACAAAAAACAGCAACAGTGCTATAACATTAAATTTGGTCATTTTATTAGATTTAGTTTTTTCATGGTAACGAAATTACAGAAATTCAGTCATATCACCCAGTTTCTGGTACTGACACAACCTTTACGGATCTGGCAAATTTACCATTTTCTTATTTGATGCCAAAAGCCCGCCAAGAAAAGCATCATGCGCGCATGAATTTCTTTGACGGGCTTGCTTTTAAGGCATTTTTACCCATATCTCTACAGGCTAATGCAACACGAGAAATCAGAATGCTTTTTGGTATAGTTTCAAAATGTCCTCAACCGTTACATTCACAGGATTTCCAGGGGTGCAGACATCGAGAAAAGCAGCCACGGCCAAATCTCTAAGATCGTCTTCCTTGACACCGACAAGACTTAACTTTTCAGGGATATCAACAGATACGGCCAAATCCTTGACGGCCTTAACGGCAGCTCTAGCTGCTTCATCTGCACTCATGCCTGTCACATCAACGCCCATCGCTTCAGCAATGTCCTTGTATTTGGCAACAGAGGAAGGCATATTGAATTCCATGACATAGGGCAGAAGCATGGCATTTGCCAAGCCATGAGGGGTATCGTAGAATGCACCCAATGGATGGGCCATTCCATGGACGAGTCCCAATCCCACATTGGAGAAGCCCATTCCTGCAATATACTGAGCCACAGACATCGCGTCACGTGCTTCCATGTCGTTGAGATTGTCCACAACCTTTTTCAAATTTTGAGAAATTATGGAAATGGCCTTCAGCTCAAACATATCACTCATGGTCCATGCCCCTTTGGTGATATAACCTTCGATGGCATGCGTTAACGCGTCCATACCCGTTGCAGCCGTCAGCCCTTTTGGCATGGAAGCCATCATTTCGGCATCTACAACAGACAGAACAGGAATATCATTGGTATCTACACAAACCATCTTCTTTTTGTTGACTTCGTCGGTGATTACATAGTTGATGGTCACCTCAGCAGCGGTTCCGGCCGTGGTAGGTACGGCAATGATGGGCACTGAGCGCTTTTTGGTATCTGCAACCCCTTCCAGTGAAACGACATCGGAAAATTCCGGGTTGTTGAAAATGATACCAATGGCTTTTGAAGTATCCATGGACGAACCACCACCAATTGCCACCATAAAATCAGCACCGCTTTGCTTGAAAGCTGCAACCCCGGCCTTTACATTTTCAACCGTCGGATTGGGCTTGATGGCATCGTAAATTTCATAGGGAATACTGGCGGCAACAAGCACATCTATCACTTTTTGAGCGACCCCGAATTTCATCAGATCCTTATCTGTAACAACTAGGGCTTTTTTATACCCCCTGCGGGACACTTCTTCGGCAATGACACTTCTGGAACCTGGACCGAAATAAGAGACCTCATTTAAAACTATTCTTTGTACAGCCATAACTTTTTGTTTTTTTGTACGCAAAACTATCGATTTATATCCCACCGTTTTTTTGAATTCTGACCTATTGTTTTTAATAAATGCTACAAATACAAACAAATAAACGGAAGGATGCCCGTAACGAAAATAAGGTCTTGCCAGCCTGCACATCCTCAATTTATTTTTACCTTTGTAAGAATTGTCCCAATAAAAAACCATTAATCATCTCATGGCAAAAGTCAAAAGCCTGTACGTATGCAACAATTGCGGAGCGGACTCCCCCAAATGGGTGGGTAAATGCCCTATTTGCGGTGAATGGAACACCTATCACGAAGAAATTATCCGCACAGACACAGCTAAAAAGCCATCGGCTTCGGGCTTTCATGCTCCAAAATCGAAACCAGTGCTGCTTTCTGATGTTGAATTGTCGGATATTCCGCGCATCACCACAGGCGGGGGTGAACTGGACCGTGTCCTTGGAGGGGGCATCGTTCCAGGTTCTCTAATCCTGATTGGTGGAGAACCAGGCATTGGAAAATCCACGCTGGTTTTACAAACCGTCCTTCAACTGAAAAACAAGAAAGTACTTTATGTTTCCGGTGAAGAAAGTGTCGGTCAGCTTAAAATGAGGGCTGAACGAATTCCCGGAGAAAATACCCAGGCCTGGTTTGTTAGCGAGACTTCCCTTGAGGAAATATTCATCCATACATCAAATATCAAGCCCGACCTTCTGATCGTAGACTCCATCCAGACCATTTCCACAGAGATGGCCGAGTCTTCGCCGGGCAGTGTCACCCAGATCAGAGAGACGGCAGCAGCCCTACTGCGTTTTGCCAAAGAAAGCGGAACTCCCGTCATACTCATCGGACACATCAACAAGGAAGGCAGTATTGCCGGTCCGAAAGTGCTGGAGCACATTGTCGATACCGTACTTCTTTTCGAAGGCGACCAGCAATTTATCTACCGCATCCTACGTTCCATGAAGAACCGTTTTGGAAGCACTTCCGAAATAGGCATTTACGAAATGCTTCAGGATGGTTTGCGCGAGGTTTCCAACCCCTCCGAAATGTTGCTTTCGCAGAACAATGCCGATTTGAGCGGCATATCCATTGCTGCAACCATTGAAGGCATCCGGCCTTTTCTCATCGAAGTGCAGGCTCTGGTCAGCACGGCAGCCTACGGAACGGCACAGCGTTCAGCCACCGGGTTTGACCTGAGGCGCCTCAATATGCTGCTGGCCGTACTGGAAAAACGGGCAGGATTCAAGATTGCCCAAAAAGACGTTTTCCTGAACATAGCCGGAGGCATCAAAGTGAATGACCCTGCCATTGACCTGGCCGTGCTCTGCTCCATCCTTTCCTCCAGTCTGGATATAACCATTGACAGGCATTGTTGCCTGGCGGGCGAAGTAGGCCTTTCCGGCGAAATCCGTCCCGTAAACCGAATCGAGCAACGCATCATCGAAGCTCAGAAACTGGGTTTCAAACGCATCATCATTCCCAAGTTTTCCACTACAGCCATTGACTTCAAGCGTTTCAAGATGGAAATCCAGCAAGTCAGCAAAGTAGAAGAAGCATTCCAGTTACTTTTTAAATAAGCCCATGATCCAGGAATTCGACCTCCGCCTATTGCCTGAACAGGCAGCCAATGAGACTTCCATCAAAAAATTGCTGGTACGTGACAAAGGCGTTTCACCCGAAAGCTTTTGCGGACTACGCATTCTGAAACGCTCCATCGATGCCCGCCAACGAACCATCTACATCAATCTGAAAGTCAGAGTATATTTGGATGAAAAGCCGGAAGAAGCCCTCTTTGCCCCCATCGAATATTCCGACGTATCGGCAGCTCCATCCGCTCTTATCGTCGGCGCAGGCCCGGGAGGACTTTTTGCCGCCTTACGTCTTATCGAACTTGGCATTAAGCCCATTGTGGTAGAACGAGGAAAAGCCGTACACGACCGCAAGCGCGATCTGGCGCTGATTTCCCGTGAACACAAAGTCGATCCGGAATCCAACTACAGTTTTGGCGAAGGCGGTGCCGGAGCTTTTTCCGACGGAAAGCTATACACCAGAAGCAAGAAACGCGGCAGTGTGGAGAAAATCCTCCAGGTTTTCTGTCAATTCGGAGCCAGCCCGTCCATCCTGGTCGATGCACATCCGCACATCGGAACCGATAAACTGCCGGCTGTCATTGAAAGCATGCGCGAAAAAATCAGGGCATGTGGTGGCGAGGTCTATTTTGAGACCCGCATGGACGATATCATCCTGCGCCAAAACACAGTGATTGGTATCCGAACCTCCAACGGAAAAGAGTTCAGAGGTCCTGTCATCCTTGCCACAGGCCATTCAGCCAGAGACGTTTATCGCCTTTTGCAACAGAAAGGCATCCGTCAGGAAGCCAAAAGTTTGGCTCTTGGTGTCCGGCTGGAACATCCGCAAGCACTGATAGACCAGATCATGTACCACAGCCCAGACGGACGCGGCCAATACCTGCCTGCCGCCGAATACAGCTTCGTTACTCAGGTACAAGGTCGCGGAGTCTATTCCTTCTGCATGTGTCCCGGTGGTTTCGTGGTGCCTGCAGCCAGTGGCCCGGAACAGGTCGTGGTCAATGGCATGTCTCCGTCCAACCGGGGGTCCAAATGGGCCAATTCAGGACTGGTGGTGGAATTTCATCCCGAAGACATGCTGGAAAATATGCTGGAAAAAGCCGAAACGAAAATTGCACCGGAATTGGCACTCCTCCTTTTTCAGGAACAGCTGGAAAAACGCAGCTACCAGCAAGGAGGCTCCTCACAAGTCGCACCGGTACAACGCATGAACGACTTTGTTGAAAACAAGTTTTCACAAACTCTGCCCACATCCTCCTACGCTCCCGGCATTAAAAGTTCCGCTCTTCACGAATGGCTGCCCAAAGGCATATCCACCCGCCTTCAGGAAGGATTCAAGGTTTTCGGCCAAAGCAGCAAAGGCTTTCTTACCAACGAAGCCTTGTTGCTTGGGGTAGAAACACGGACCTCTTCTCCCGTCAGGATACTGAGAGATCCGCAGCTGCTTGAACACATCGAGATAAAAGGCTTGTACCCCTGCGGTGAAGGCGCAGGCTACGCAGGGGGAATCGTCAGCGCCGCCATCGACGGTGAAAGATGTGCAGAAAGTCTGGTGAATGCCATGAACGGTTAAAAAACCACCGGCAGGACATACACCCAGAAGTAAAAAAACATCATCAACGAAACAATCAGCTTTAGGCCAATGCTTAGCAAAAAGCCCATAAGGGAGCCAAAAGCCGCCTTAATAACATCCATACCCGTCCTATCGGTCAGCATTTCACCAACCATGGCACCAAAAAAAGGTCCCAGAATCAAACCGGCCGGTCCTGCAAAGAAACCCACGACCAAACCAGCCGTAGCCCCTCTCACCCCATATTTGGAACCGCCGTACATTTTGGTACCCCAGATGGGTATGAAATAATCCAACACGGAAGACACAATCGTGAGCCCAGCCATAATCCATAAAACGGTGGGTGATAATGAAATCTTGTCCGTAAAATGGATCAGCAACAAACCCAGAAAACTGAGTGGCGGACCAGGCAGAGCAGGCAACACACAACCAATAATGCCTGCAACGGAAAACAAAAAACCCAGAAGAATTAAAGCGATATCCATATCTCAGATTTTGATTGAATTGTTACACCAAAAATAACGACAAAGAAATCAATAAGTTCAATCAATACATCATTTAACGACACAACCTTGTTTATAAAGATCCCGGCAAGAGTCGGGAGACTTCACCGGATTTTCCAAATACTTTTTAAAACCGTATTTTAACATTTTTTGCCCGGAAAATAAAGCCATATACCGAGAAATTCCATCCTTGCCCCAACCATTCGGCTCTAATGAGAAAACAAGAAATATCTTTGAAAACCATTATTCTCTTTTGCAAACAAAGAAATCATGGTTTTTCATATTGATTCACAAAAATACCCGATAAATGAAACAACGACTATTGATCTTTAGCCTGCTTTTTGCGAGTATACTATCCCTCGCAGCACAAGAAACGGTGGAAAAGCCCGTAAATTGGGACCTGAAGTCCTGCATAAGCTATGCAAAGAAAAACAACATCCAGGTTCAGAAAGTCAAGATTTCCTCAAAGGAAACCGATATCAACCTGAAACAAAGCAAAGAAGCCTTGTTTCCAAGCCTCAGTGCAAACAGCAGTCTGAGTTATTCCAACGGAAAAATCCAGACCGATGGTGTCGATTCCAGATACAATGCAACTCTGGGCAGCAACTATTCCATCAACGCCAGCATGACCCTTTTCAACGGGTTGAAAAACTACAACACCATTAAGCAGAACGAACTGCTCAAGAAGGCCGCCGATTTGACCACCAAAGAAACTGAAAATACAATAGAAGTTTCCATTACCCAAGCCTATCTGGAAATTCTTTATGCCCACGAAACTCTTGAAGTGGCAAAACGGACAGTCGAAGCTTCCAAAGCGCAAGTTGAACTCAGCAAGAATCTGCTCAACGCCGGCAGTATTGCCAAGGCCGATTTCAGCCAGGTAGAATCGCAATACAGCACCGACCAGTACAACCTGGTCACCGCCCAAAACAATTATGATACTCAAAAACTGAGCCTCAAACAGCTGTTGGAACTTGGCATGATGGACGAATTCAACATCGTTTTTCCGGAAGTGAAAGAAGCCGACGTCCTGAGCCCTCTACCATCCAAAGCCGACGTCTATCAAACAGCATTGGGAGTCATGCCACAGGTCCAGAACAGCCAGCTATCGGTTGAACTGGCCCAGTACGAGCTGAAAAATGCCAAAAGCAACTATCTCCCCACGCTTTCGCTAAGTGGAAGCCTGAGTACCAAGCATTACAGCGATACAGATGCTTCTTTCGCAACTCAGCTGGACAACAATTTTTACCAGTCTATCGGCCTCAGTCTCAGCATCCCCATCTATAGCAACGGTTCCAACAAAGCTGCAGTACAAAAAGCCAAATTCGGCATAGAATCAGCCAAGCTTGATTACACCAGCACCCAGAAAGAATTGCTGAAGACCGTGGAATCTCTGTATCAGGACGCTGTTTCCATGCAAAGCAAATTTTATGCAGCCAAAGAACAGCTAAAATCAGCCGAAGAAAGCTACAACCTAACCGAAGGTCAGTTTGAACTCGGCATGAAAAATACCGTTCAACTTCTCACCGCCAAAAATAGCTACCTGGAAGCAGAACAAACCCTGTTACAGGCAAAATACGGTGCCATACTCAGTCAAAAATTATTGAACTTCTACCAAAATATTCCCATCGAACTATAATCATTACACTATATGAACAAAAAACTTAAAATCGTATTAATGACCACAGTGGTCGTTATCATCGGATTTTCCCTTTGGTTTTTCGCCTTCAAGAAAGAAGCGGAAGGAAAATTAAGTGTGCAAACCCAGGAAGTCACTTATGGAGATATTCTCACTTCGGTAACAGCAACAGGTACCATCGAGCCTCTCGTAACAGTGGAAGTGGGCACACAGGTTTCAGGAGAAATCTCAAAAATCTACGTCGATTACAGTTCCGTGGTCAAGAAAGGCCAGAAACTGGCCGAATTGGACCGCTCAACCCTTCAAGCTACCTGGATTTCATCCAAGGCCAGTTATGAATCTGCTGAAAACGAACTGAGCTACCAGCGCAGCAACTACAATCGCATTAAGGCACTTTACGACAAGCAATCTGTCAGCAAAACCGATTTTGAGACTGCCCAATACCAGTACAACAATGCCAAAAACGCCTATACCATAGCCAAGTCCAACCTGGATAAGGCTGTGACCAACCTCGGATACGCCACCATCTATTCCCCCATCGACGGAGTCGTGCTGTCCCGCGCAGTAGATGAAGGCCAGACCGTTGCTGCAAGTTTCAGCACCCCGACCATGTTTACCATCGCAAAAGACCTAAAGAAAATGCGGGTCATCGCAGACGTGGACGAAGCAGACATAGGCAACGTCAAGGTTGGACAGAACGTCATGTTTACCGTTGACGCTTTCCCGAACGACGAGTTTACAGGCAGGGTCACCATGGTCCGCCTTCAAGCACAGGTTTCATCAAATGTAGTCACCTACGAGGTCGTTATCGATGCCCCCAACCCCACGCTCAAGTTGCTGCCGGGACTTACAGCCAGTGTCAACATCTACACACAGGAACGCAGAAACGTACTGGTCATGCCCACCAAGGCACAACGGGTACACCCCACAGCAGAAATGCTGGCCACTTTGGGCGCAACGGCAGCCCAGGCAGACAAGCCCCAGGCTCCCAAGTCAGAAAAGACGGCCACCACCTCGACATCCAAGGATCTGGCCATCCAGACAGACGGCCCGGATGCTCCTGAAGGCCAGCCCAATCAAAGAATGGTTTGGATTAAAAAATCCGACGGAAGTATTGAACAAAGAAAAATAACCATCGGCATTACCGACGGGCAATCCACAGAAGTGTTGGATGGTCTCAAAAAAGGAGATCAAATCATTACCGAACTGACTGTTAGCAATACAACTACAACTGCCGCAGATACGAACACAGAAAACACAAAAAGCCCGTTTATGCCACAACGTCCAGGTCAAAATAAAAACAAATGAGTAAAGAGATTATTCGCATACAAAACCTCTGCCGCAATTTCATCGTCGGTGAAGAAACGGTTCATGCGCTGCGTGGAGTCAGCTTCTCCGTAGAGGCGGGTGAATTCGTGACCATCATGGGTACCAGCGGTTCAGGCAAATCCACCTTGCTCAACATGTTGGGTTGCCTGGATACGCCCAGTAGTGGTGATTATTTTCTGGACGGCCTGTCCGTCCGGGAAATGGGCAAGGACGACAGAGCCGTGACCAGGAACATGAAAATCGGATTTGTTTTCCAGTCATACAACCTGTTGCCCAAAACCACGGCCATAGAAAACGTGGAATTACCGTTAATCTACAACCCGGCCATTTCTTCGAAGGAACGTCGCGAAAGAGCCATCTCTTCCCTCAAGGAAGTTGGCCTTGGAGACCGGTTGTTCCATAAGTCAAACCAGATGTCGGGCGGCCAGCAGCAACGTGTCGCCATAGCCCGTGCATTGGTCAACAATCCTGTTATCATTCTGGCCGATGAAGCAACCGGTAACCTGGATACGCACACTTCCTTTGAAATTCTGGCTTTGTTCCAGCGTCTTTACAGCGAGGGGCGTACGATCTTGTTTGTAACCCACAACCCTGAGCTGGCCAAATTCAGCAGTCGAAACATCGTCCTTCGGGACGGAAAGATCATAGATGATACCAGAAATCAAAACATCGCTTCAGCAGAAAAGGCTCTCGCAGCCCTTCCTAAAGAAGACTAAAACGAGACATCATGGATATATCAAATGCAATAAAAATATCACTCCGCGAATTGGCCAACAACAAGTCGCGCACCTTCCTGACGATGCTCGGCATCATCATCGGCGTCGCTGCAGTGATTGCCATGCTGGCCATCGGACAAGGATCCAAATCGAGTATTAGAAGCCAGATTTCCGAAATGGGATCCAACATGCTAACCATCAGACCAGGTGCAGACCGTGGCCCTGGAGGCGCCCGGATGAGCGCAGACGATATGCAAACCCTGAAAATGGAAGACTTTGAAGCCATCCGCGACGGTTCCGAATATTTCTCAGCCGTATCCCCTGGTGTATCCAGCAACGGTCAGGCCATCTACGGATCAAACAACACGCCAACCACCATGAACGGGGTTAATGAAGAATTTCTAACCATCCGAAAATATTCCATCGCCGAAGGCCAAATGTTTACGGAAAAAGACATCAAGGCCTCTGCCAAAGTCTGTGTGATCGGAGAGACCGTCGCCGAAAGCCTATTCCCCAACGGAGAAGACCCCGTCGGCCAGAACATCCGTTTTGGTAAAATACCTTTCAAGATCATCGGCGTACTGAAAGGCAAAGGTAATAACTCCATGGGACAGGACCAGGACGACTTGATTCTGGCACCATACACCGCTGTCATGAAAAGAATCCTGGCTGTCACTTATCTGGAATCCATCTATGCTTCCGTCATCAACGAAGACGACACAGAAGCGGCACAGGCTGAGATTGAAGAAACCCTGCGCAACAGGCATAAGATCAAAACCGGAGACGAAGACGACTTCAGCGTCCGCACCCAAAAAGAGATGCTGACCATGATGACCTCTACCACCGACATGATGACAGCACTGCTTGCTGCCGTTGCAGGGATCTCCCTGGTTGTAGGGGGAATCGGGATTATGAACATCATGTACGTATCCGTAACGGAACGCACCCGCGAAATTGGCCTTCGTATGTCCATCGGTGCCAAAGGCAAAGACATTCTTTCCCAATTCCTGACCGAAGCCGTACTCATCAGCATTACCGGAGGCTTGATAGGGGTAACAATCGGCATCCTATCTTCGTACAGCATCAAATGGATAGCCAACTGGCCCATAGAAATACAGGGCTACTCCGTCTTTCTGTCGTTCATCGTTTGCTCCGCCACCGGCATTTTTTTCGGTTGGTATCCGGCAAAACGGGCCTCAGAACTGGATCCTATCGAAGCAATCCGTTACGAATAGAACATTTACAGCCCATTTGTAAGCCTTCAGATAATTAGGCCACCCACTCCAACCGTCATATTGACAGCATAATCGCATAGAAGCTGCCAGTATGACGGTTTTCATCTTTGGCAAAACAATTGCTGCTTCATGGTTGTTTAAAGCAAACATGCACAACTATGAACTTCAACAATTTCACCATCAAATCACAGGAATCCGTCCAAAAAGCCATTGAACTGGCACAGAGTAAAGGACAGCAAGCCATTGAGACACCCCATTTGCTAAAAGGCGTCATGGAGGTCGGGGAAAGTGTAACCAATTTTCTTTTCCAGAAATCAGGAGCAAACACCGGCTCACTCAATACAGCCATAGACAAACTATTAGAAACCTATCCAAGGACAAGCAGTACCGAGCCTTACCTTTCAGGAGAGACCAATGCTGTACTACAAAAGGCTGTAGACTATTCCGGCAAGGAAGGCGACCAATTTGTTTCCCTGGAATTCATTCTGCTGGCACTTCTCACCCAAAAGAACACAGTATCCGGCTTGCTCAAAGATGCAGGTCTGACAGAAAAAGTGCTGCACGAAGCCATCAAGGAGCTCCGGAAAGGCTCCAAGGTTAACAGCCAATCGGCCGAAGAGAGTTATCAAGCCTTGAACAAGTATGCCATCAACCTGAATGAACGTGCCAGGTCTGGCAAGCTCGATCCTGTTATCGGCCGTGACGAGGAAATCAGACGGGTACTTCAGATACTGAGCCGTCGTACCAAAAACAATCCCATCCTGATAGGGGAACCGGGTACAGGAAAAACAGCCATCGCTGAAGGCCTGGCTCACCGTATCATTCGCGGCGACGTGCCTGAAAACCTAAAAAGCAAACAACTTTTCTCACTCGACATGGGCGCACTCGTTGCCGGTGCCAAATACAAGGGCGAATTTGAGGAAAGGTTGAAATCGGTCATCAACGAGGTCATCAAGGCTGATGGAGAAATCATTCTTTTCATTGACGAAATACATACGCTGGTGGGTGCAGGAGGTGGTGAAGGTGCCATGGATGCAGCCAACATCCTAAAACCGGCATTGGCCAGAGGAGAGCTTCGGGCCATCGGAGCCACCACCCTCAACGAATACCAGAAGTATTTCGAGAAAGACAAAGCCCTGGAACGCCGTTTCCAGATCGTCCAGGTAAATGAACCGGACGAAGCCAGCACCATATCCATCCTCCGTGGCCTGAAAGAACGTTACGAAAACCACCACAAAGTGCGTATCAAAGACGAAGCCATCATTGCCTCCGTAGAACTCTCCAGCCGGTACATCACCGACCGATTTCTGCCCGACAAGGCCATCGATTTGATGGACGAAGCCGCAGCCAAACTAAGAATGGAGGTGGACTCCGTTCCTGAAGAGCTCGACAAGATTGAGCGAAACATCATGCAACTCGAAATCGAACGCGAGGCCATCAAACGCGAGAACGACCAGTCGAAACTTTCGCAACTAAACCAGGAGATTGCCAATTTTAAAGAAGAAAGCAGCAAGATCAAGGCAAAATGGAGTTCCGAAAAAGAGCTCATCAACAAAATACAGCAAGGCAAGATTGATCTTGAAAACCTCAAATACGAGGCCGAAAGAGCTGAAAGGGAAGGTGATTACGGAAAAGTGGCCGAAATTCGTTACGGAAAGATCAAGGAGACCCAGGCTGAAATTGACAAGACCAAGGAAACCTTGCACCGGATGCAGGGCGACAACCCGATGATCAAGGAGGAAGTAGACGCCCAGGACATTGCCGACGTGGTTTCCCGCTGGACAGGCATCCCTGTCAACAAAATGTTGCAGAGCGAAAAAGATAAGCTCCTGCATCTGGAAGAAGAACTGCACAAGCGGGTCATTGGACAGGAAGAAGCCATATCCGCCGTTTCTGACGCCGTGCGCCGCAGTCGCGCCGGGCTAAACGACCCCAGACGTCCCATCGGTTCCTTCATTTTTCTGGGAACCACAGGTGTGGGCAAAACTGAGCTGGCCAAAGCGTTGGCCGATTACCTGTTTGACGACGAAAACAAGATGACCAGAATAGACATGTCCGAATATCAGGAGAAATTTTCCGTCACCAGACTGATCGGTTCTCCTCCCGGATATGTAGGTTACGATGAGGGCGGACAGCTCACGGAAGCGATCAGGCACAAACCCTATTCCGTGGTCTTGTTCGACGAAATCGAAAAAGCCCACCCCGACGTGTTCAACGTGTTGCTTCAGGTTCTGGACGACGGCAGACTGACCGATAACAAGGGCAGGATGGTCAATTTCAAGAACACCATTATCATCATGACCTCCAACATCGGTTCCGACCTGATTCGTGAAAGCTTTACCGGAATGACCAACGGCAATAGGGAACAAATCATCGAATCAACCAGAAATTCGGTACTTGAATTGTTAAAAAAGACCATCAGACCCGAATTCCTGAACCGTATCGACGAACTGATCATGTTCACTCCACTCAATCGGCTAGAAATCAAAAAAATAGTAGGATTGCAACTGAAGGGCATCACCGACTTGCTCGGCGAAAGCGGCGTCAAACTGGAAGTGACAGACAAGGCGCTCGACTGGATAGCCAAAGCCGGATACGATCCACAATACGGTGCAAGACCTGTCAAAAGGGTTCTTCAGCGGTATCTGCTCAACGAACTCTCCAAACAGATCCTCGCCCAGGAAATAGACCGGTCTCGACCCATCGTCGTAGACCAAAACGATGACAAACTGGTCTTTGGGAATTGACGCAAAAAAGCAAAGGCAGCCCCGAGTGGAGGGCTGCCTTCTTTGATCAATGACAATACTGTCTCAGTCTTACCATCAATAAGAAACTAATATCTAAAAACCTTAATTTTGTTGACCGCCTTGACCACCTTGACGAGGGCCACGGTTGGCGTTTTCTTTCAGATAAGCCTCGTATTTTTCTTTCTGGGCATCTGTCAGCAAGGCCTTGATTTCTCCGGCTTTGGCAGCTCTTTGAGCCTGCATATTTTTCATCATCGTTTCACGGTCTACCTGACCGCCATCGCCTTTGCGCATTTCCGAAAAACGAATTGAATCTTTTACGGCATAAGTCCGATTGATTTGCTCAATCTTTACCGTCTGATCGGCGTTCAGCTCTAAAGCCTTCACCAACGTCTGGGTTTCCATGTTTGCACGTTCAGAAAAGGATCTCCTCGGCTGACGTCCAGATTCTTGAGCCATTACAGTGGTAGCCAATGCAAAAATGGCTATTGCTGTCAAAGTTTTAATTTTTATCATTTGTTATTTATTAAGGTTATAAATCAATACCAAAATATAAAGTTAGAGCGACGGAAACAAAAAAGGTTTAATAGAGTTTGGAAAATAATCCACCCACCTAAAACAACCATGTTTAGAACCGTCATGAATGGAAAGAAAAACCTTATTCTTTAGCCTTTTCCGATTCTTTTACCTGATCTGGAGCCTGACCCGGCTGATCCTGCGGTACAGGCATTCCCATTTCCTGAGAAGCTTCCGGATGCTGCATCCGTGCTGATCTGGGTTTCATGTCCATTTTTTGAAAACCGTTCTTAGGTCCGCCCTGGCGCATTCTACCTTGACCACGGAAGTCCTTTCCAGGTTTGCCGCCATCTTTGAAAATAGCCCGGTCTGCACGCAAAAGCAACATCTTGTCAAATTCCTTGAGTTGCTCCTTGCTCAAAACCGATTTAAAAGCGGTCATACGGTCAATCTTCATTTGTTCCTGTTGTTTACGAAAATCAGCAAAAGCGACCGAATCCTTGTGATCTGCATCTTTACGGATTTTGTCAAGCTTAGCCTTTTGTTCGGCTGTCAGGTTCAATTGTTCTATCATTCCGCCACCGTGGTTCATGGAGGGTTTGCCCGGCATTTCTCTTCCGGCTTGAGGACCTTGTTGTGCAAAAACAGTAGAACTTGCCAACAATACGGCAATCATCAATACATTCTTCATTTTTTTCATAATTATAAGCTTTAGTGTTGTAAAATTCGGTTTACATAAGCTTAGAGCGAAAAAGCCCGCCACAGTTTAATCTGTAACGGGCTAATAACTATTTATTTAACAAAGAATTAGAATTCAAGCAAATTTTAAAAAGCTCAAACCGGAAAAAAGTTTGTTTACCGACTGCATTGAAACCCAATGAAGTATCGGAGAAAAAACGAAATCATTTCAAACCTTGCAAAAGAGCAGAAACGGCGTCCTTCACCAACTTTTCCTTACCAAGACATTCAATGAAACGGCTGCCGATGATGGCACCGGATGCATTTTGATAAGCCGCTTCCAAAGTCTGTCTGTTGGAAATGCCAAAGCCGATCAGACGAGGATTCTTCAGGCCCATTCCGTTGATCCTGCGGAAATAGGCCTGCTTCATGTCGTCAAAACTGCTCTGCGCACCAGTGGTGGATGCCGAAGATACCATATAAATAAAACTGCTGGTATTCTCGTCTATCTCACGGATACGTTCTTCCGATGTTTCGGGTGTAATGAGCAGCACCATGGCCAGACCGTACTTATCCATCATGGGCTTGTATTCCTCCAGATAATCCTTCATGGGCAAGTCTGGCAGTATAACGCCATCGACACCCACTTTCCGGCAAGCCTGACAAAAGGCTTCCAGCCCGAATTGCATCACCACATTGAGATACCCCATCAGAATGACGGGCAGAGTGATCTCAGAGCGCATGCCGGCAATCTGGTCAAAAAGTTTATGCAGAGTCATGCCGTTTTTCAGGGCCACATTTCCGCTGGCCTGAATCACAGGACCATCTGCCAAAGGGTCTGAAAACGGGATACCAATTTCCACCATATCCACACCCTGAGCCTGAAGTTCACGCAATACCGGCATGGTATCTTCAGGATTGGGATAGCCGGCAGTAAAGTAAATGGACAAGATTTCTGAGCTTTTTGTCCCGAAAAGCTGGTTTATTCTATTTTGCATTGTATTATTGGAATTAAGTTGATTGATGAAACGATGGATAAGCCTCACATCTTTGAGTGCGGGCTGTATTTCAAAACGGCTGTTCAGGTCTATGCCAAAAAGCCTGGCATGGTGAAACGATCTGATTTTTTCCACATCCGAAGGGCCAATGCCTCCACTCAGAAAAAACGGCGTGCCACCTTTATAATCACTCAGGATAGCCCAGTCGAATTGAAGACCGGAACCTCCCGGTTTCTGTGTTTTTGTATCAAACAGAAAATAGTCGCAACAACCTTCGTAAGCCTTAGTCGCTTCCAGATCCGGATAATTGGCAACATTAAAAGCCTTTATCACCGAAAGCCCTTTCATTTTCAGGGCGGCACAGGTCTGAGGCGTTTCGTTTCCATGAAGCTGGACATGGGTAAAACCGTAAAGACCGGCAAGCAGTACGATGGAATCAATGGATGCATTAACAAAAACAGCAACGGGCACAATACCCTGCTGCTTGACGAAATGCACCGTATTTTCAGCCAAGGCACCCACAAAACGGGAAGATTTCGGATAAAAAATAAAACCCATATAATCAGGCTTCAAAGCGGCCAAATCGGAAACATTCCCGGACTCACGCATGCCGCAAACCTTCAGTTTAATACCGAAATCTGTTCTCATAGGTTCAGTTTTCTTATCAAGTCGGCCAAGGCTTCCCCGGGATAATCCTGTTTCATGAAGGCCTCTCCCATCAGAAAGCCCTGATAACCGGCCTTACGTAAAGCCTTGACGGTTGCAGGATCACTTAGGCCACTTTCAGAAATGCGGACGCGATCTGCAGGAATCTTGGAGACCAGATCAAAAGAAGTCTGCACATCCGTCTTGAAAACCTTCAGGTTGCGGTTGTTCACTCCCACAATGTCCGTATAACGGCTGATGTATTCCAATTCCTCTTCACCATGGATTTCCAGCAGAACTTCCATGCCAAGTTCATGGGCAAGTTCACCCAGATCATAAGCCTCATCGAGAGTCAGGCAGGCGGCGATCAGCAAGACCACATCAGCTCCGAGAAGTTTGGACTCATACATCTGATAGGGATCGATCATGAAGTCCTTTCTCAGAACAGGGCAATCAAGTACCGCTCTGGCTTCCTTGAAGTCGTTGATGGTTCCCCCGAAGTATTCATAGTCGGTCAAGACCGAAACCCCGGTACAACCTGCAGCCTGATAGGCTTCCACCACCGACCGAACCTGCGCATCGGGATGTATGAAACCTTTGGAGGGAGATTTTCGCTTGAATTCGGAGATGATGCCGCTAGGCGACTCCATCAGGGCACGTTTCAGAGACTTCCCGACAGGAAGCCCCTCGCTCATCTTCTTGATATGCTCCATCGGCACGGCCTGCTTCCGAACGTTTACTTCAATACGCTTGCTTTCTACGATTTGTTCAAGTATAGTCATCGGTTCAGGAATTAAGATCCAAAAATTTCTTGAAGTTGCCAAGAGCCCTGCCACTCTCCAGCGATTCCCTAGCCTCGGCCACAGCCTCGGCAAAACTCAACCCGGGACGGATCACCTGAATGGCAACGGCAGAATTGGCCAGCACCACGTTTTTCTGAGCATCGGTACACTTGTTTTCGAGCACACTGTCAAACAACTCGGATGCCTTTTCCACCGTATCCCCGCCAAAAAGATCTTCCTGACAGACCGTCTGGAAGCCAAGGTCGGAAGGTCTTACAACCTCTTCGCCCGAATTGCGTATGATTTTCATATCTCCTGTCAATGACAGTTCATCATAGCCGTCCAAACTGTGGATAATGGCAAAGTCAACGCCGGTTTGCTGATAGGTATAATCATAAAGGCGGGCCATCTTCAGGTTGTAGACGCCAAGGCACTGGCGGCGTGGAATAACCGGGCTCACCAGTGGTCCCATCAGGTTGAAGAAGGTACGCACAGCCAGGGATTTTCTTACCGGAGCAACGGTTTTCAGCGCAGCATTAAACAACGGTGCATGCAAATAAGCCAGATTGGTCTCGTCAATGGAACGGCGAAGCTTGTCCACATCGGTCGTGAACTTGACACCATGCTGTTCCATGGCATTGGAAGAACCGGAGACGGAAGTGGCACCGTAGTTCCCATGCTTGGAAACCTTATAGCCGGCACCTGCCAGCACAATGCAGCTCAGGGTGGAAATATTGAACGTATTTTTTTCATCACCGCCGGTCCCAACGATATCAATGGGATCAAATTCCGAAAGGTCGACCCTGTGGCACATGTCCAGCAGAGCTTTTTGAAAACCGGCCAATTCATCGACCGTGATGCTCCTCATCAAAAAGACACTGATAAAGGCGGCAATCTGATTTTCGTTGTATTTGCCCTGCCCAATATTCACCATGATATTGGCAGCCTCATCGGAAGAGAGGTATTGGTGTTCAAACAATCTGTTAAGTATATGTTTCATCTTGAATTATGCTTTTATAAAATTTCTCAATATGGTTTTTCCGTCCGGTGTAAGAACACTTTCCGGGTGAAACTGCACTCCATGTACATCGTAGGTCTTATGTTTCATTGCCATGATCTGACCTTCCTTGTCCACAGCCGTCACCTCTATACAATCCGGCAGATTTTCAGGGCTCACAACCCAGGAGTGATAGCGCCCCACCTCAAAAGTATCGGGCAAGCCCTCAAACAAGGTATCGGGAGCAATGCGGAAAATTGCTTCCGCCAAACCATGATGCACATCGGTCAGATTAATGAGGGTTGCACCAAAAGCTTCACACAAGGCCTGGTGTCCCAGGCAAACCCCAAGAATGCTTTTGGTCGGAGCATACATCCGGATCAGGTCAAGCAGCAATCCGGCTTCGGATGGAATTCCAGGCCCCGGGGAAAGCACGATTTTATCATACTTGATTGCATCCTCCAGCTTCAGCTTGTCATTCCGGACCACATCAATTTCAGCGTCGCTGATTTCACGGAGTGCATGCACCAGATTATAAGTAAAGGAATCGTAATTATCGAATACCAAGATCTTCATGACTTTTTAGTTTTTAAGGCTTACGGCCATATCCAATGCGGATTTCAGGGCTGCTAGCTTGTTTTTAACCTCCTGTAATTCACACGCTTCGTCCGACTTGGCGACAATACCTGCACCTGCCTGATAATAGAGTGTATTGTTCTTGCTCAGGAAAGAACGGATGGTGATGGCCTGGTTGAAATCACCGTTCAGGCCGATATAACCGATACAGCCACCGTAAAAACCCCTGGAATTGGACTCAATCTCATTGATTAGTTCCAGGGCACGAACTTTGGGTGCACCGGAGAGCGTCCCCGCAGGGAAAGTATCGGCAAACAGCTTGATAACATTGGTGTGAGGAGCCAGTTCACCACTCACCCGGGAAACCATGTGCAGTACGTGGGAATAATACTGGATTTCCTTGAAAATCTCCAGCTTCACGTTTTTGGTATTCCGGCTCAAGTCGTTGCGGGCCAGATCGACCAACATCACATGCTCTGCATTTTCTTTGGGGTCGCGGCGAAGCTCTTCGGCCAGCTGCAGGTCTTTCTCGTCATCCCCGGTACGACGAAAGGTCCCTGCAATGGGATCGATGTAAGCCCGGTTCTTTTTTACCACCAAGTGCGCTTCGGGAGAAGAACCGAAAATACGGAAAGAGCCGAAGTCAAAATAGAAAAGATAAGGGGAAGGATTGATGGAACGCAAGGCGCGATAGGCCTTGAAGTCATCTCCTGCATATTGCTGCGAAAAGCGTCGGGAAAGGACAATCTGGAAAGTGTCACCACGATAGCAATGTTTTTTTCCTTCGGTCACCATCCGCATGTATTCCTCATCCGAAATCTGTGCATTTTCTTCACCAACGGTGGAAAAATTATAGGAAGCGAAATTGCGGTTGTCCAGCAGTGCCATCACTTCGTTTATCGTGCTTTCCTCTCCTTCAAAAATATTTTCAACAATGGTCAGCTCATTCTTATGATGGTTCACCGCAATGATGAACTTGTAAAAAATATACTGAATATCTGGAACTTCCGAGCCATCTGCCACGGTTTTGTCAATCCTGACATCCTCAAAATAACGGACCGCATCAAAAGCAGTATACCCGAAAAGGCCGTTGGTGCCTATGGCATTGTTGTCGTCCACCACCTGAAAAGATTGGATGAAAGACTGAAAATGATCCGGCACATTGGTCTGGGCAGTCACCTCTGTCTCCACTTTCTTTCCATCCGGAAACTTCTCAATAATTCTTTCGTTCTCAAGCGTAAAGCCGGCTACCGGCTTGAAACCGATAAAAGAAAAACTATTCTCACCACCGTGGTAGTCTGAACTTTCAAGCAAAGCTGAATTCGGATAAACATCCCTCATCTTCAGATAAAGGCTTACAGGAGTCTGTAAATCTGCCAAAAGGGTTTTGGACAATGTTTTTATTTTGTATTTCATAACAGGCTGATTTTTAAATTTTATCAAAATAATTAATATAGGTATCCATGTCCTTGTCGCCTCGTCCCGATACGTTTACAACAACAATGTCGGAAGGCTTGAATTTCAGTTTAGGCAAGGCAGCCAAAGCATGGGCACTTTCGAGAGCAGGAATAATACCTTCCATGGAAGTCAGTTCGAATGCCGCATCAAGCGCCTCCCGGTCGGTTGCGGCCAGTACTTTGGAACGTCCTGTTCTGGCAAGATGTGCATGAATAGGACCCACACCTGGATAATCAAGTCCAGCTGAAATAGAATAGGGCTCAATGATCTGACCATCATCCGTTTGCATGATCAATGTCTTGGAACCGTGCAAGACACCGAACTTGCCCAACAATATGGAGGCTGCCGTTTCCTGAGTGTCAACTCCCTTACCGGCTGCTTCTACCGGTACAAGCACCGTGCGTTCCTCATCGAGGTAATGGAAGAAAGCGCCGGCCGCATTGCTGCCTCCGCCAATGCAGGCTAAAATATAGTCCGGATAGTCCCTGCCCTCTTTCTCCAGCAGCTGCGCTTTCATTTCACGGCTGATGACCGACTGGAAACGGGCAACGATGTCGGGATAGGGATGCGGACCGACGGTGCTGCCGATGATGTAATACGAATCGACAGGGTTGCAGCACCAGTAGCGAAAAGCTTCATTGGTGGCATCCTTGAGGGTCATATTGCCGGAAGTAACCGGATAAACGGTTGCTCCAAGCATTTTCATTTTCTGCACATTCAGGTGCTGACGTTCTACGTCCGTCTTGCCCATGAAAATAGTACATTCCATATTCATCAGGGCACAAACCGTTGCCGTTGCCACACCATGCTGTCCGGCTCCGGTTTCTGCAATAATGTGAGACTTGCCCAACCTTCTGGCCAGAAGGATCTGGCCAATGGTGTTGTTGATCTTGTGCGCACCGGTATGGTTGAGATCCTCGCGCTTCAGGTAAACCTTGCACCCATATTTTCCGGATAACCGGGTAGCCAGGTACAGAGGAGAAGGCCTACCCACATAATCACGGAGCAAAGCGTCCACTTCCGCCTGAAATCCCGGATCGTTCATTATTTGGAGATAGCTGGACTTCAGTTCTTCCACATTTTTGTAAAGGATCTCAGGGATGTAAGCCCCTCCGAATTCACCGTAATAACCGTTTTCGTTGACTTGATACATATATTGTTCGTTTTTAGGATTTCATTTTTAAAAAAAGACATAAAAAAAGGCCTGTCGCGTGAGCGACAGGCCTTTGTATTTTTATTGTTGATTTATGTACACGGGCTCATTACCTCACCATTTTTGTTGAAGTTTGCAGAGCCACCACCAATTTGCACATAATACCGTTTTCATTTTCTATTTTGTTTTTTAGAATTGCAGCAAAAGTAGACGTTATTAATTTCCCTTGCAATAAAATCAAATGTTTTTTTGAAAAAAAATGACATTTTAATTCAGACCCCGCTCTTTTTTGATCTGTTCATAAGCGACGTTCACTTTTTTAAACTTCTCATTTGCGGCCTTTTGTACATCTTCACCCAAGTGACTGACCTTATCCGGATGGTACTTGACGGCCATTTTCTTGTACGCTTTCTTGACCTCTTCGTCGGTAGCCTCCGGAGTTATCTCAAGCACCTTATAGGCACTTTCCGTATTTTTCACAAACATGGCCTGGATGGATTCCACATCAGCCGGAGAAATGCCAAGCCAACCAGCAATGGAGCGAATCACCTGTATCTCCTCCGGATGCACATTTCCGTCGCTTTGAGCCAGTCCGAAAAGGTAATGCATCAACTGCAGACGGGACGCATGATCCATATACATCTTGATTTGAAGGCATACCTCACGCAAGTCATAGTCTTGTTTAAGAAGTTCCCTAAACATCAGGATATAGTTTTCAGCCTTGGCCTGACCAAACTGCTTCTTGAAAAAAGACTTGACGTAATCGAGTTCAGACTTAACGACCTGATGGTCTGACTTCATGACCGAAGCGGACAAAAACAAAAGGCTTACGCCGAAATCACCGGGCTGGGTCTGCAGACGTTCCGCATGTCCCCGGGCTGCGAATCCTCTTCCTCTCCTTTCAGACTGACTCACGGCAAACTCACCGCTCATTGCATTTTCGAAAAGGGAACCGAAGGCATAGCCCAGAATTCCCCCCATCACTCCACCGACAGCCCATCCTAAGACGCCGCCCACCCATTTGATTGCACCCATTGATTCATGTTTTCGTATCTAAATAAAATGCAGACATACTTCACAACTTGCGTGTCAATCCGACATATTCAGAAACACGTCGGATGATGACTCGCAAGCTGCGCCTCGCACTGCTTCATTCATAGAATAACAAAAACCGTGCAAGAATTTACAGTCAACATTTTTGACAGTAAAAGTCCGGGCGCAAAAATAAGGTTAAAATCGATAATTCCTTATTTTTCAAAACCTAATTTAACATGTGACCCATCGCAAAAGGGTTTGTTGGCACTTCCCCCACAACGGCAAAGATGGGCGCCATTCTTGCCTTCTTCTGTCCCATCGGCATGAATCAACTTGACAGGGCCTTTCACCAAAAGAGGCCCAGCTTTCAATACGGTAATGGTTACCAAATCTTTATCTGTTTCCATAATAACATTTTTTAATGAATTGATCTGTGCCTTTAACAGCAAACACATCATAAAGTTCACAAAAGTCCTTAAAATTCGGAATATTTCACATTCTATAAAATTCTTGCGGTCAAAAATTCATAACGTTTTTATCACAAGAAAGATCGCAAATTCAACGCCAACAAAGCTGTTTTTTTACTTTCTTTGTAGCATTTTAAATCCAAATCCATCTATACTCTAGCCAATGCCTGAATCTGACATCAACGAAAAGCAGCTGATCGCTGATTGCCTACGGGGAGACAGAAATGCCCAAAGGAGGCTATACGAGCAGTATTCAGGAAAAATGATGGGTGTCTGCATGCGTTATTGCAAGGACAGCGATACGGCTAAGGACCTGTTGCACGACGGATTTTTAAAAGTCTACACCCATTTGGACAACTTCGAAGGCAAAGGTTCTTTCGAGGGTTGGATCAGGCGCATCATGGTCAACACGGCATTGGAATATTTGCGCAAAAAAAGCGATGAGGGCCACAACATTGAAATTGAAGAGGCTTTCACGCTTACAAGTGAAGATTACGGAGCACTGGAAAAAATGCAGGCCGAAGAATTGGTCAGGACAATCCAAAAACTCCCGGACGCTTACAGAACAACGTTCAACTTGTTTGTAGTCGAAGGTTATTCACACAGAGAGATTGCGGAAGCCATGCACATTACGGAAAGTTCTTCCAGAGTGTACTTGACCAGAGCCAAACAGCTTATACAGCAAATGTTGGTCTCCGACAAATAAAAAGAAAGGATGAAGGAATTTAACGATACAAAACCCATTCGGGATATTCTGCAGACATTTGAGTCTCCGGACGTACCCGATTTTGACTCGCTCTTTATGGGCGAAGTCCCGGGTGATGCCCCCCTTCGTCAATCCTGCCAATCCAAACTAAGCCGGTTTGAAACCCAGGCTCCATCCTTTGACCAACTCTTTGCTGGTCAGCCAACAATGAGACCGGCACCAATAAGAAAACGGCTCATCCCGGCATGGATAGCTGTTGGCGCTGCGGCTGCCTGCTTCGGGTTGCTGTTACTGCTGCCAGGAAAAGTACAAATGGATCCTCTGCCCCTTAGCCAGGTCGAACAGACTGTCATCAAAAAGAGACACCACAAAAAAGTATTCAAGCAGATACCCGAAAACCAGACCGAAGAAGTGTTGGCCCAAACCGATAAACTTGAGTCACCCAGGTCAATCATCGCTTTAGCTATCGAACGCAAAGAAAGCCGCACCCGCGAAAGGTTGGTCACATACGAAGAAGTCAGGAGGGAAAGAGATTCCTCTACCAGAAAGATCAACCCATCCCCTATGGACGTGAATTATGAACGTACAGTCGAAGATGCTTATGCAGAGGCAAGGATCAAGAAAAACAAGACCAAACGTGAAAGGTTCAATCTCGGAACTGGCCTAAACACCGCAAACAGACTGCTTTCACTCGTCAATACAAAAACGGCAAGCAATTACCCGCTTCAAGCTTTCGCTCAGGATTATTCCAACGGCTATTCCTCGCTTGAAGGCTCTTCCTCATCACTGCTGCGATCGGCCACCGTTTCGAGAAATGCCTGGGAAGCACCCGACAATATACCGGGCGATCTGTTGGACAATTACGAAGCAACTTATTCCCTCCCGATCAACTTCGGAATATCGGTTTCATTTCCCGTTTCCAGAATATGTGAAATCATGACGGGAATCAACTATACCTACATGTCCGGAAATATATCCGGAAAAAATACAGACCTCACCTTTGACCTGAAACAGGAACTTCACTACATCGGTATCCCCGTCAAATTTTCCGCCAATATCTACAAGCGCGACAAATTCGGAGCATACGCAGCCCTGGGCGGTACCCTCGAAAAAGGCCTGTCCGGTGTCCAAAACTCGCATGTAAAGATGAAAAACGGTGAAACCAGCGACTGGCACAACAGCCAAAAGGTTTACGGCGTTCAACCAAGCATCACCGCGCAATTCGGTCTTTATTACGAAGTGAGCAAGACATTCAATCTTTACCTCGAACCGGGAGCCTCCTATTACATTCCCAACGACCAACCCATCAGCAGCCGTACAGAAGAGCCCTACAACTTCAATCTGGGCCTTGGGATCCGCTATCGGATTCATTGACAAGGTCCTCGTTCTGCACAAAGATGTTAATGTTGTGCAATTTTTAATGCCTTTTCACTTGAAAATTCAAAGGGATTGTTACCTTTGTCACTGTCAAGTCTTCTAAAAGACAAAATGAAAAACATTAAAGAATGTATATATGAGTTTAAACATTTTAGTGTTGGCCAAGCAAGTTCCCGATACCCGCAATGTGGGTAAAGACGCTATGACAGCTGAAGGAACCGTAAACCGTGCAGCACTTCCCGCCATTTTCAATCCAGAAGATCTGAATGCGCTTGAACAAGCACTTCGAATAAAAGATCAAAATCCAGGCAGTACAGTGACCATTCTAACCATGGGCCCGTTCCGTGCAGCTGAGATCATCCGCGAGTCTTTGTACCGCGGTGCAGACAGAGGGTATGTCCTCAGTGACCGCGCTTTTGCCGGTTCAGACACCCTGGCCACTTCCTATGCCTTAAGTTGCGCCATCCGCAACCTGAAGAATATTGACCTGATCGTTTGTGGTCGCCAGGCCATCGATGGCGATACCGCTCAGGTAGGACCGCAGGTAGCCGAAAAACTCGGTATGAATCAGATCACCTACGCAGAAGAAATTCAGAGCGTCAAAAATGGTGTCATCCGTGTAAAACGCCGTGTGGAAAAAGGCATCGAGGTTCTGGAAGGCCCCCTGCCCATGCTGGTTACCGTCAACAGTACTGCAGCCCCCTGCCGTCCAAGAAATGCGAAGCTTCTGATGAAATACAAATATGCCCGCATTCCCAACGAATTGCAAGCAAGCAACGAAGATTACACTTCTCTTTGCTGCAGCCGCGATTTTCTCCAGATTGGAGAATGGAGCGTAAACGACATTGTCAGCGATCAGGCCGAACTCGGTCTTGGCGGATCCCCCACGAAAGTGAAGAAAATCGAAAATGTCATTTTCCAGGCTAAAGAAAGCAAGACCCTTTCTGCTTCCGACAATGAAATCGAAAGCTTGATTCAGGAACTCATCAGTAACCACACCATCGGATAAACTATTATGAATAATCTTTTTGTATATTGCGAAATAGAAGACGGAGTTATCGGTGACGTAAGCCTTGAATTGCTTACCAAAGGCCGCTCCCTCGCCAACCAACTCAAATGTCAGCTTGAAGCTGTCGTTATTGGTCACAAACTGGCCGGTATCGAAAAGCAAATCTTTCCATACGGTGTGGATGTCTTGCACATTGCCGACGATCCCCGTCTGGCACCGTTCACCACCATGCCCCATGCTTCCATTCTGATTCAGCTTTTCAAGGAAGAGCAGCCCCAGATTGCCCTTATGGGTGCCACCAGCGTTGGACGTGACCTTGGTCCCCGCATCTCCTCAGCCCTGCACAGCGGTCTTACTGCCGATTGCACCTCTCTGGAGATCGGATCTCACGAAGACAAGAAAGCTGAAAAAGTTTACGAGAACCTGCTTTATCAGATTCGTCCTGCCTTCGGCGGAAATATCGTTGCCACCATTATCAACCCCGAATGCCGTCCACAGATGGCTACCGTTCGTGAAGGAGTCATGAAAAAGGAAATCCTTGACGCCAAATACAAAGGACGTATCAATCAGCTCGACGTAACCAAATACGTCAGCGATGCAGACTTTGCCATCAGCGTGATTGAACGTCACATGGAAAAATCAAAAATCAACATCAAGTCCTCTCCCATTCTGGTGAGCGGTGGATATGGCATGGGATCCAAAGAAGGCTTCCAACTGCTTTTCGATCTCGCATCCGTAATCGGAGCAGAAGTCGGAGCATCCCGTGCAGCCGTTGATGCCGGTTTTTGCGAACACGAACGCCAGGTTGGACAAACAGGTGTTACGGTACGTCCCAAACTGTATATCGCTTGCGGTATTTCAGGCCAAATACAGCACATCGCCGGTATGCAGGAAAGTTCCCTGATCATTTCCATCAACAACGACCCGGCAGCCCCTATCAATTCCATTGCCGACTACGTCATCACAGGCGATGTCGAAACCGTTATCCCGAAAATGATCAAGTATTACAAGAAAAACTCGAAATAAGATGGCAAATCTATATAAAGAAACCCCCGAACTGAAGTTTCATCTCAACCATCCGTTGATGAAACACATCGTGGAGCTCAAGGAAAGGAACTTCGCAGAAAAAGACAGCTTTGACTATGCGCCTCAGAATTTTGAAGACGCCATGGACAGTTATGACAAAGTATTGGAACTGACCGGAGAAATCTGCAGCGAAATCATCGCACCCAATGCCGAAGAAATTGATCACGTAGGTCCTCAGGTTGTAGACGGACGTGTGGTTTATGCCCCAGGTACTGCAAAGAACCTCGAAGCCCTGGTTGAAGCAGGATTGATGGGCATCACCCTTCCACGCAAGTACGACGGTCTGAACTTTCCCATTGTGCCTTACGTTATGTGTGCCGACATGGTCAGTGCCTGCGATGCAGGATTCACCAACATCTGGGGGCTGCAGGACTGTGCAGAAACCATCCACGAATTTGCCTCCGAAGACCAGAAAGCCCGTTTCCTGCCACGCGTCAGCGCAGGCGAAACCATGGCCATGGACCTGACCGAACCGGATGCCGGTTCAGACTTGCAGGCTGTCATGTTGAAAGCCACCTACAATGAAAAAGACGGCTACTGGTACCTGAACGGCGTCAAGCGCTTCATTACCAATGGAGACGGAGACATCGCCCTGGTTCTGGCACGTTCAGAAGAAGGCACGCACGACGGTCGCGGACTTTCCATGTTCATCTACGACAAGAGAGACGGAGGTGTCACCGTTCGCCGCATCGAAAACAAGATGGGTATCAAAGGTTCCCCAACCTGTGAACTCGTATTCAAGAACGCCAAGGCCGAACTTTGCGGAGACCGCAAGCTGGGTCTGATCAAATATGTCATGTCCCTGATGAACGGCGCCCGCCTGGGCATCGTGGCACAATCTGTCGGCGTCAGCCAGGCAGCATACACCGAAGCCTTGGCTTATGCCAAAGACCGTCGCCAATTTGGTAAGGCCATCATCGAATTTCCCGCCATTTACCAAATGCTCGGCCTGATGAAAGCCAAACTGGATGCATCCCGTACCATGCTTTATGAAACCGCCCGTTTTGTGGATGTCTACAAGATCTGGGGACAGATTTCCGAAGAAAGGAAACTGGAACCGGCAGAACGCGAGGAAATGAAAAAGTATCAGAAACTCGCCGATGCCTGCACCCCAGTGGCCAAAGGCCTTACCAGCGAATTCAGCAACCAGAATGCTTACGACAGCATCCAGATACACGGTGGATCCGGTTTCATGAAGGACTACGCCTGCGAACGCATTTACCGCGACGCACGCATCACGTCTATCTACGAAGGGACCACCCAGCTGCAGGTTGTTGCTGCCATCCGTCACGTCACCACAGGTACCTACCTGAATATGATGCGTCAATACGAAACCGAAGATTTGGCTCCCGAACTCGAACAGTTGCGCGAAGTCCTCAAAGGACTTGCCGATACCTACGAATCAAGCGTAGCCGATGTTCTTGCCTACAAGAACAACGAATACATCGATTTCCATGCCCGTCGTATGGTTGAGATGGCGGGTTACATCATCATGTCCCACCTGCTTCTCATTGATACGAACAGAGACAAGCAGTTCCGCGTTTCCGCCGAAATCTTCATCAAATTTACCGAAGGAGAAATCTTCAAAAACGCAGGTATCATCTCTGCCAGCAAACCGGAAGACCTGAACAAATACAGCAAGTTCCTGGAATCTAAGGATTAATCATCACAAAAGATACCCTTTTATCAAGAATATTCTGAAACCCACACTGTTTGATGCTAGCCTGTTTTAGGCCGTGCACCAGTGCGGGTTTCGCTTTTTTCACCATAACAATTTCAAAAAATGAAAAAACTAACTATCGGAAATCTTAACATTACCGTCCCCATCATTCAAGGCGGTATGGGTGTAGGGATTTCCTTGTCCGGACTGGCATCCGCCGTCGCCAATGAAGGCGGTGTAGGTGTCATCTCCAGCGCCGGACTGGGACTACTCTACAAGAAATTGTCTCCCGATTACCTCAAGGCCAGTATCCTGGGCTTGAAAGAAGAACTTAGACTGGCCCGTGAGAAATCAAGGAAAGGCGTTATCGGCGTCAATGTCATGGTAGCCATGTCCAACTATGCAGATATGGTTAAGACTGCCATTAAGGAAAAGGCAGACATCATATTCTCAGGCGCAGGACTGCCCCTGGACTTACCTTCCTTTCTTGAGAAGGACAGCATGACCAAACTGGTACCCATTGTATCATCAAGCCGTGCAGCCAAACTGATTATCGAGAAATGGAAAAGCACTTACAACTACCTGCCCGACGCTATCGTTGTAGAAGGTCCGAAAGCAGGAGGACACCTTGGCTTTAAATCGGAACAGATATTCGACGAAGCTTACTCCATCGAAAGTTTGATTCCACAAGTGGTTGAAACAGTCAAAGGTTTTGAAGAACAGTACAACCAATCCATTCCCGTCATTGCGGGAGGTGGTATCTACACAGGAGAAGACGTCTTCAAAATCATGGAGCTTGGCGCTTCCGGAGTACAGATGGGCACGCGCTTCGTCACTACGGAAGAATGCGATGCCTCCCCCGAGTTCAAACAGACCTACATCAATGCCGAAGAAAAGGACATTGAGATCATCAAAAGCCCTGTAGGTATGCCGGGACGCGCTGTCTTCAACAACTTCCTGCAAAGGGTAAAAGATGGCAAACAAAAGCCTCTTCGCTGCCCGGTGCACTGCATCAAGACCTGCGACCACACAAAAAGCCCCTATTGCATCATTTCTGCGCTATACAGTGCCTTTAAAGGTAAAATGGAATCCGGCTATGCCTTTTGCGGCAGCAATGCCTTTAGAGCCAAGAAAATAGAGAGCGTCCGTGGTATATTCAAAGAAATTCGGGAAGATTATCAAAACTTTAAATTAAAGACCATGGCGGCAAAAACTTGCACGCTATGATTTGTTGATTCGAATTTTTTTGTAATTTTGCGCCATCAACATGACTGTCCCGTTGTGTAATGGTAGCACTACAGATTCTGGTTCTGTCTGTCTGGGTTCGAATCCTAGCGGGACAACATACAAAACGAAAGCCGCTAAGATTTTAATCTTAACGGCTTTCGTTTTTTGTTTACATACAAGGTGGCTTCGAAAGGATGGAGTCAATCTGAAAAGTTGTGGAGTACATTGAAAAGAGTGATATTTTTGGACTAAAAAATATCCCAATATCATCATCCGACATTAGCGAAAGCCTTTTAAGGCTAATTCATTGAATTCTATAATATTAATTCCCTTTAATTCTAATTCGTTTCATATATTCAGTCGGACTTTCATTAAAATACTCTTTGAAACACTTGGTAAAATACGATGGTGCTGAAAAACCCGTCTCGTACGCTATTTCAGAAACACTTTTTTCAGAGTTAATTATCATTTGTTCAGCAGCTTTTAATCGGATAATCCGCACCAGTTCATTTGGAGCATAGTTTGTGAGAGATTTAATTTTTCTATAGAGCTGAACGCGCGATAGGCCAAGATTTTTCCCAATTTCGTCTACATTAAGATCGCTATCAATCAGCCGTTCTTCAATCAGTTTTCGGAACTTAGTGATAAACGATTTATCAATTTCAGCCACATTCTCTTTTCGTTCCCCAAAAGTCAGGTTCTTCTGAAAGTAATTTTTAATTTTATCTCTGTTTTCAATCAATTTGCGTACGCGAATTTTAAGAAGACTTTCGTTGAACGGTTTTGAAATATAAGCATCTGCTCCACATTCAAAGCCAATAGCACGTTGCTCATCAAGAGAATAAGCGGTGAGAAGAATTACTGGAATATGGCTTGTAGAAAGATTTTCCTTTATCTGTTTGCAAAGTTCAAAGCCATCTATCACCTCCATTTGCACATCGCTTATGATAAGTTCTGGAACAAACTTCATTGCCTTTAGCAGCCCAACCTGACCATTTTGAGCTTCAATAATTTCAAAACTATCAATCAACAAACTTTTAATGTAAACCCTTACATCTACATTATCTTCAACCAAAAGTACCAATGGTTTATCCGTCTGCAAATTAGCATCTTGTTCTTCTTCAACTTCACCATCAAGTATCATCATATCGTCTTGACGCCCCACTAACGAACTCATAGTAGGATATTGCTGAACAATAGGAATTTCCTTTTGCTTGAAAGGAATTAGCACACTGAATTTTGTACCTTTTCCTTCAATGCTTTCCACGTGAATTTCGCCGTTGTGCAGTTCAACAAGTACTTTGGTCAAATGCAACCCAATTCCGGAACCCAGTGCCCTGTCGTCAACTTTATAGAAACGTTCAAAAATGCTATGCACATGATTTTCAGGAATACCGACACCATTGTCCGAAACAGTTATTTGTGCAAATTCCTCATCATTTTTTACTATTTTGGTCAACCGCACGTCAATATGCCCATTTTCAGGAGTGAATTTAAAAGCATTCGAAAAGAGATTGTAGCAGATTTTTTCCATCTTATCTGAATCGAACCATAAAGTGTAATCTTCATCTGAGGATTTAAAAGAAAAATGAACGCGCTTCTTTTTCCCAAATTCAACAAATGAATCACAGATCTCAGATACATAACTTCTCAAATCAGTCAAGGTAAAGAACATTTGCATTTTTCCGTTCTCGTACTTCCTGAATTCAATAATCTGGTCAATCAGTTTCAGCAATACATATACATTTTTACGCATAAGCTGAATAAGGCGTTTACCGTTAGAACTAAGCATTTCCTTTTCAATCAGACTATCCAATGGACCCAAGATAAGCGTTAACGGTGTACGGAATTCATGCGAAATATTGGTAAAGAAAACCAATTTTGCCTGAGTGGCCTCTTCCAGATTTTTTGAAAGAACTATCAATTGGTCTCGTTGCTCTGAAAGTTCTTCCTTTTGTTTATTGATGGCAATATTATTGAGTTTCAGTTCTTCATTGACCTTGTTTTTGTGTCTGTACAATCGAAGAAGAAGTATTAATAGAAAAGTAATAAGAAATAGAACCGCAAATGAAAGAAATAACAAGTTACGTTGCGTACTGAACTTAACCAGATTTTGATTCAATACTGTATTCAATTGACCAATACGATTTTGATGCTGAATAATCTGGTCAGTCTGGAGTTTCAATACCCTCGCATTCGTTTTGTCCACAACAGCAGTATAAAGAATATTATCCCTATCGTAAGGCTCATTGTTCAAAATACGAACAGCGGTTTGAATAGCTTTTTCACCACCGGTTGGATAAATGAAAGTGGCATCAATAATGTTACTTAATACTTTTTGAATTCCACCTTCTGTACCAGGGAGTGCATCAATACCCAGCAAAATGGGTTTCTTTATTCCGTTATTAACTGTTAAGGCTTCACGAGCACCTGTAGCCATTTCATCATTTTGTGCAAAAACAAGGTCAATTGGAATCTTAGTTTGCAACGCTTCAGTCATTTTTTCTTTGGCCAGTTTACGCAACCAATCACCATTAGACTTATATACAACTTTAATACCTGGATATTTTCCAATTACGCTCATAAATCCATTGTGACGCTCTGACGCTGGAGTTGAGCCGTTCAATCCACAAATTTCGGCAATATTACCTTTGCCATTCAGTAGATTTGCGGTGTAAACGCCTACTTCTTTTCCAATCTGAAAATTATCCGCACCAACAAACGCTGTGTATTTTCCGGAACTGATTTTTCGGTCAATCAGCAATACAGGAATGCCTGCCTGTATAGCTTTTTCAATAACCGGAGTCAGAGGAATGGCTTCATTAGGTGATACAATAATCAAATCAACCTGATCAGCAATAAAACTTTCAATATCACGAATTTGTTGCTGATTACTGTCGTGAGCTGTTTTAATCTTGATTTCAATGCCAGAATTGAATGAAGCTTCACGCTTCATTTCGCTATTCATCGTCCGGCGCCACGCATCATCGCTGCATTGCGACACACCAATTACTTTAGTTTGATTAGTTTTGTCGGTTATGCATGACTGAAAAACAATAAGGCAAATCAGAAGTAAATATATGAAAATTCGTTTCATTGTATTAGATATTTTGGGTAAAGGTCAGCACCCAATTCATATTCAAAGGTCACTAGTATTCCATTAAAAATCACTAAAAATGAATAACATAGGATAATCATCCGAAAATCGTTCAGTTTTTGTTTTTGTTTTTGTTAAACATCTAATTTATAGTCATTTTTAAATAGGGTTAAGCAAAAGTCTGAGAAAAAGTAATAACAATTGCTCAATATGCATTTTTTTTGCTAAAGCGATAAGCAAGTAGGTGCAGATGGCAATCCAAATCTGGGAGTAAACAGCATTGCGGGTGATCCCGTAAAAGGACTTGATTTTAAGATGCTTTTAATCCACTTGAAGAACAACTCGACGTTCCATCTTTCCCGATAGAGTTCGGATATGGTGATGGACGGGAGATCAAAATTGTTGGTGATGAAGCGGTAGACAACGCCCGTAGAGAAGTCCTCATAGGTGGCCATCCTGAAGTTCTCAGAATATTCTTTTGAAGACTTGTAGCCGGTAAGTCTGACATCCATCACTAAGGACTTAGGTTTGTTTGTCGACCATATTTGAGGAGACCATTTCATACACCATGTTGTTTTTGGCACGTGTGACAAAAAAGATTATCTTTTGATGGATCAGATCGGACAAACAGATGAAATCAACGTAAATCTGCCAGTCCCTAAGTTCATTTGCCTTGGCCAAGGTCTTACACGGAACAGCATGTTTGATGCTGCAATGATAAAGCTTTGGAGAGAATGCAGTCAGACAATTCTCAATATTCCAAAGGCTTTCCCGAAGAGTCAATTGAGCAAAACTCATAACATAGAAAGGATCCCGGCAGGAGAGGTTCCTGACGCGGTAATAGCCTTTGTGACGAGCAACACATTTGTCAAATTCGTATTCTGGAAGCATGGTCATTAATTGGGCAAAACGGTTTTCAGGTATTCATAGCCTGATTTTCTTCGATTTGGCACTGAATATACAAATTAAAATAGTTGAAACCAATAATTTTATATAATATATTGTACCCTAACGAGTTATAACGAATCCCAAAAAGTTTAACAGGACAATAGTGTCTAAAAGTAATAAAAAAAAGGTTTTGACGATTTTAAAACAATTTATGTTTTCTATATGAACGACAAACCGATCGAACTATAGAATCCGACCGGGTTTATTTGTGTTATTATTTTAATTCTTATTTTATGATCCTCGACAACAAGCTTTCAGGCAAAATAGGCATGGCACCATGCTGTGTACAAACAAAAGCAGAAACGTCTACTGCAATTTGATGTGCATTCGAAATACTTTGACCACCAAGCAATGAAGATACAAAAGCAGCTGTAAATGAATCACCGGCACCAACAGTATCGGCCACTTCAACCACAGGTGTTTCTTTAAAAGATGTTTCATTTGGGGTTACCACATAACTCCCCTCAGTTCCTTTCGTTAATACTACAATCTTCAAGTTGGAGTTGCATAAAAGCTGGTTACAAATTTCCAACTCATTCTTTGACTGCCAGCCAAACAGCTGTCCAACAATAGAGATCTCTTCATCATTGATTTTAAGTATATTACACCGATCAAGTGCATGTTCGATAAGTTCAAGAGTGTAAAAATGCTGCCGAAGATTTATATCAAATATTTTTAAAGCGGTTTCTGGCACACAATCTAAGAAGCGGTTAATAGTAGCTCTTGAAATACTGTTTCGTTGAGCCAATGATCCAAAACAAACAGTTTTAGTTTTACGAGCCAAAGTTTCCATTTCTGTAGTGAATGGGATATTATCCCATGCCACGTTCTCACAAATCTCATATTGAGGAATACCATTTCCCGAGATGCTCACTTTTACAGTTCCTGTTGCATAAGGAGTTGTTTCAATAAGATATTTTAATTTTCTATTACTAAGACAGCTAATAATTTCATTACCTAAGTCATCATCACCTATAGCACTAACAGCATATCCTTCAAATCCAAACTGTGAAACATGATACGCAAAATTTGCCGGCGCACCACCAAGTACTTTACCGTTAGGGAATACATCCCATAAAATTTCACCAATACCTACAATAACGTTTTCCATGATATCAATTTTCAATAATTTAATTTTAATTTGTAATTGAGTAATAAATTATTACAATCCCAATTCCTTTTCAATTTGTTCTAATGATTTTCCTTTTGTTTCGGGTATCCAGAATTTCACAAAAATAAATGCAATAATACTGAACACTCCGAAAATCCCAAATAGATACTGTAGTCCCAATGCTCCGTGAATAATCGGTGCAAAATAAACCGTCAGAAATGTGCATAACCAGCTCACAGCAGTTGAAAAAGACATGGCCACGCCTTTAATTCGATTTGGATAAATTTCAGAAATAATAACCCACATAACCGGTGCAAACGAAGCAGCAAAAAATGAAATATAAACCAACAAAGCAACCAAAACTCCTGTTCCGTTCTGCACAGGTTTTGCAAATTCGAATGTGAGATAAGCCAATGATACTATCATTCCCACAGCACCCCATAACAACAATGTTTTGCGTCCTTTTTTATCTACCAGCCATAAAGCCACAATTGTCATCAAAAAGTTAACCAAGCCTACAATCATAGCTTGCATTACTGAATCACTTTTAACAGAGCCGGCAGCTTGAAAGATATCAGGTGCAAACATGATAACTGCATTGATTCCGGTTATTTGTTGCAAAGCAGCTATCAAAGTCCCGATTAAAACAATTTTTCCGGTTTTGCCTTTAAATAATTCACCAAAAGACATTTTTTCCTTTTTTTGTTCTACCAATTGAGCACTTTCCATTTCAGGCAATTCCTCATTTACTAAAGGTACGCCTCCAATGCTGGTAAGTACTCTGATGGCTTCTTCTTTTCGTCCGTGGGCTAATAACCAACGTGGACTTTCGGGAAATTTAGCAAGAAGGAATATAAGAAACACTACACCAAAAACAGCCGGTACAGCCAACATATAACGCCATGCATTGTCACCAAGACCAATTAAGAAATAATCAAATATGTAAGCTAAAACTATACCTATAGTAATGGCAAACTGATTAAAAGAGACTAAGCGTCCACGTTTTTTAGCTGGTGCAATTTCGGAAATATACATAGGAGCCACTACCGAAGTTCCTCCGACTGCTAAACCAGATAAGATGCGAAAAAAAATAAGTATGTTCGCCGACTCGGCTAATGCGCATCCAAGTGCTGAGATGATATAAAGTACTGAAGTGAATATCATTACATTCTTACGACCAAATTTCTCTGTAAAAGTTCCGGTGAATAAGGCTCCAATCAGGCAACCAAACGTTAATAATGCGGCTACCGTTCCTAAACCACTGTCAGTTAGCTGAAACTGACCTTTTATCATATCCACTGCTCCCGATATTCCGGCCATATTTAGTCCGAAAAGTAGTCCTCCGTTGATCGCAACAAAGGTTGTCCAATATAAATACTTGTTATTTGACATTGTATTGATTTATTTGATGTTATTTATTTTTATATTTTCCACTTCTATTTTTCCTACTTTACTATAGAATTTTAGTTGATTCATACATTCTGAGGGAAAAAACAAAGTTGTCATTGTAATTTCTCCTTCATTTATAAATAATTCGGCAGAAGCTTTGTCTACTAGCAAACGAATTCTGTAAGTACTTCTTTTCGCAAGCGGGGCATTCATACCCATAGCAAATTTGTCATTAAAGTCAATTAGTCCACTCCTCTTTCTATCAATGCTAAAGAAACCAGTTGTATTATCGAAATTGAACTTCAATGTTTCGTTTTTTGAATTATTCAAACTAAAACCAAATACTTCGGAATTTTCTGGTTTTATTGTCATTTCAATCTCATAACTTCCATCATTATTTTTCAGTAATTCAGTTATTCTTGCTTCTTTGTCTACTTTTAGATTCGGTTTATACAGAATCTTATCTTTCAAATTGTTCAGTTCTTTTACTGGATAACTTTTTAGAACCAAATAATTGCCATTATCTACAATTGAGAGTTCTCGCGCAGTTGTGTTAGCACTTCTAAAATCTTTGGTAGGGACTTGATTTGCATAATCCCAATTACTCATCCAACCCATAAAGATTCGTCTACCATCTGTTTTTGGGATATTATTGAACGTTACTCCGGCATAATTATCGCGTCCGTAATCCAACCAAAGTGGATAAGGCAATGCATCAGGTTTAAATGATTTACCATCAAAATCTCCAATAAAATACTGAGTTGCTGAACCGCCGTTTGGTCCACCCGGATTTAAGCTTACTATCAACACCCATTTTGTTTTTCCTTGATAAGCCAATGGAAATAAGTCTGGGCATTCCCAAACTGCTGCATGTGAGCCTATTCCTTCGCCGAATTCACTCAGTTTAGTCCAGTCTTTTAAGTTTGGTGAACCAAAAAAAGTCACAGTTTGTTTCGTAGCTAATGCCATAATCCATTGTTTTGCAGCTTCGTTCCACGATACTTTCGGATCACGAAAATCCGTAATCCCCGGATTTGGCAAAACCGGATTCTTGGCATATTTTGTAAATGTACGACCTTTGTCAGTGCTATAAGCAATAGATTGTTGTTGTGTTTTTCCGCAACTAGTGAAAATTGCGACCATGGCATTTTTCCCAAAACCAGCTGTATTGTTTACATCAATTACTGCACTTCCGGAGAAAATTGCTCCCAAACTATCAGGAGTAAGTGCCGTTGGCAAATAAGTCCACGAAATTAAATCAGTGCTAACCGCATGTCCCCATGACATATTTCCCCAGATTGAACCGTAGGGATTGTATTGATAAAAAAGGTGGTATTCGCCATCCAGATAAACCATCCCGTTGGGATCGTTCATCCAACCATGCTCAGGACTGAAATGGAATTGCGGACGATATTTTTCGTTGTATTCGAATTCAAATTTATCCGTTTGCTTTATCTCTTTTATTCCCAAAATGGATTCCTTAATTCCCAGAAAAGAAAGCGTTACTTTTTGACTTTTCCACTTTTTTAAATCAAGAGGTACCCAATAATCAATCTTATTTACAGCTAAATGCACATCATAAGTTGATTGGTTGGTCGGATCTGAAACAGACACATTAATCTTTATTTCAGGAGCTCTTTCTTCGACAGGAATAAGTAGGTATGAAGATTGGATTTGATAATCGACAGATAGATTTTCGCATGACGATCTTTTCTGAGAAATGCAAATCATACTTATCAATAATAGTGCAATTAAAATGGGAAAAATTGATTTTGTCATTTTTTCAAAATATTGGGTTAACGGTTCACGCTGTGAAAATAGAGTCAAATATGCAATTCTACTGTTACTTTTGTTGCATCATCGTGTATTTTTGATTCAATTATTGTTCAAACCCATTGAGGATAGATTACTTAGTCTATTTTGATCCTCAAAAGTAACTTTGCATCCTTTAGCACCTTATCAAAGACGTGACCTTCAGTAACAAAACAAAAAATAATGTGATTAGTATGAAACCAAATAGAATCTTTGTTTTCATACTAATGTTGTTGATTATTTCCATATAGATTTTAGTATCCAAGCTTTGAAGTTCATTGTACTACCTTCATTCTTAGCAAAAGTTTCAATTCCGGCCTGAGTTTCTCCTGCATAGGTAAGCAATGTAAATACATCCTTCCCTTCGTTAGTAAAGAGTTCAATGCTCGATTTATCGACATAAAAGTGTAGCCTTAATTTTCCATCTATTGGAATGACTTTAGTCGAAGTTGTTCTTGCAAATTTTTCAATCGGAACGTTTGAACAATTGGTTCGGTCGATACTTAACATTTCTGTTTGAGTATCGTAACTGAATGAAACCTTACGTCCTTCGCCGACACAAAGATTAAACCCAAAAACGTTTGGAATTTTGGTAGAGAAAGTTGCATCTATTTCATATATATTCTCTTTCGATTCAAATTTGGCAATTTTTGAAGTCCCTTTTGCCAACTTTGAAACAAACGAAACCGGCGAAGTGCGCAACTGTTGCAAGTTAGCAATCGGTTTCTGAAGCAGGTGAATACCGTCTGGATATGTCTTCAACTCCAAATCGCGAGGAATTGACCAAAACCCTTTACCCCATGTTGTTGGAACAATTGGTGCATAATCCCACGTTGCAATCCAACCAATTGAAGTGGTTGATTTTAGGATATTGTCGTAGTCACGGAAAGTTCGTGAAGCGTAAAAATCAAGTCCAAAATCGACATACAAAGGCTCAGTTGAGCTGTCTTTATCGAGGATAAATGATGTCCCGTCAAAATCACCAACAAAGTATTGTTCTCTGGACCAGTCAATTGAAACCACCAATACCCATTTTTTATTATTCGAATTTCCATCAACGGGAAGTTGAAAGAAGTCCGGACATTCCCATGCTTTTTCCTGAGCCCCGGCAGGTCCAAAATCACTTACCCATGTCCAGGCTCTCAGGTCATCCGAAGTATAAAACTTGATTTTCTTTTCAAGCGCTTTTGCTACTACCATAATCCATTTTGAAGTTGGTTCATGCCAGAAAACAGTGGGATCACGAAACTCGGTACTACCAATGTCAAGCACTGGATTACCTTTGTAGTAATTGAAAACCAAACCATCGTTGCTGTAAGAAATTCCTTGTGCTTGATTTTTCGTTTCTTTATTGAAAACAGTGTAAGCCGCAATCATAGCACCTTTTCCAAAACCAGCCGTATTTTTTTTATCAACCACCATTGAACCAGTAAAATAAGCTATTGAGCCATCATCTCCGGTCATAACTTTCGAAGATTCTTGCTTGTAATAAACTAAATCAGTGGACGTTGCTTTACCCCACCAAAACATCTGATATTTGCCCTGATAATAAATCAGGCCACTTGGATCGCCCATCCAACCTGTCTCCGGACTGAAATGAAATTGCGGACGGTAAGGTTCATTGTATTTTACTTGCGCTTGAACTTTAACAATAACACACATAATTATTAAGAGCACAGTTCGTTTAACTACACTTTGCATTTTCATATTTTATTTGGAATTACATTTTTCTAAAATTTTTGTACTTACCCAATATATCTCTGGTGGTTCAGAGGTTACTACGCTTTTTCGTCGTGTATAGAGAAGATATTTCCATTTTCGCTGAATGATATGTACAGATCATGCTCACCAAAATCTCCCGGGCGGTTTGAATGAAAAGAATCTAAAAGTTCTGGAGTATTCCAGCCATTCTGAGTTCTAATCGCTTTATAAAGGTCAAATTGCCGATTTTACCAGTTATTAGAATAGTTGGCTTAGAAATTACCATATCTTTGAAATCTCATGAAATTCCATCGAGACTAATTTAACTTCGCCATCTGCAAATAATGAAATATCACTATCTTCAGGAGAAAACGCAAATTGTTCCGAATAGGAAAATATACCTCCATTAGCAAAAACTTCAAGCTGTCCCCAGTCGACAAGAATTCTCATTTTGATATGGTTCGATGCATCAGGCTTAAGTTCTTCATCCAATAAAACCTGGCTTTTCATATGATATGCAATCGTCTTATTGGCAATTTTAAATCCAAACTTTGAAGCAGTCGCGTTTGTCAAATCAAATTCAGCTACCAACTCAAATTTCTTTGATTTTAACTTCGACAAGAGATTTTCATTTTTGTCAATCAGCTGAGTATCCCATCTTCGCGTGTTTGAATATAGCTTTGAAATCTCGTCAATTGGATTGCGCGTAATGCGCATTTGACCCTCATATGTTACTAACCCCAGAGATACTGGAAATGTGGCATTCCTTTTCCATACTGATTCGCCAAGCCCGCCATTCCAATGATCCATCCATGCAATTTGAATAATACGATCATCATGATTTGGTAAGCTTCCGTCAGGAAACGATTGTGCCGCATAAAAATCGTGCCCTAAAGTCATCACATGAGATTTCTGTCCTTTTTCAGAGATAAATGCTGTTCCATCAAAATTCCCTACCAAATATGATCCATTGGCATCCATAAGGACCCATTTCATGTTTTGCTTATTTCCATCAAGTGGCAACTCAAAAATATCAGGACACTCATATCCAAAATCAAGGTTGCTTAAGAGCTTCCAGTTAATCAAATCTTCTGATCCATAAAACGTGGTTCCGTTTTCGTACAAAGCCATAATCCATTTGGAGCTAGGTTTGTGAAAGAAAACACGAGGATCACGAGGATAGGCTTCTTTAGCTGGATTTGCTACCGGATTTTTCGGGTAGTCGTGCCAAGTTTTGCCACTATCAACACTCCATGCCAGACAAGTTCCAACTCCTGTGCCGGTATAAATGGCAACTATTGCTTCATTAGTTGAACCTGTAATCCGCTTCGACATTTCTCCTGAAACAACTACCGCGCTACCTGAAAACACATCATTACCTGAGACATTCCTAACAGCTTCTTTGGGCAAAAATGAATTTTTTGGAATCAAAGCCACTCCTTCATCTTTCCAATGCAGCAAATCAGTAGAAGTGGCATACCCCCCATGTCTGATTGATTCGCCCCATTGATAGATCATGTGGTATTTACCACCCTGATAAACCAACCCGTTGATGTCGTTCATCCAGCCTGATTTAGGGCTAAAGTGATATTGCCCACGAAAGTTTTCGTCATAAACAGTTTTGTTATTGTGGGGATTATATTGAGAGAAAGTTGGCAATTGTATCCCTGCTAAAAAAAGGCTGAGTGAAAAAATAGTTTTAAGTTTCATTTGATCTGTTGTATTATGTTTTTGTATTTAAAATTGATGACTTTGAGCATTATTTCCAACCACTGTAATAATGGTTAGAATTATATAGGATGTAGCTGTTTTACCATAGACAATTGCCTGTTAAAACTTGGATTGTAAAGCTTTTTAGGCTGTTGGGGAATATTTTGATCCTATACTGATGGTATACTCATCCTAGACTTACTCAACATTATTTCTAATTAACAAAACTTATAAATAAAAGATTTAAAAGTCCGTCTTGACTTTTGCAGGTTTTAGTATCCATACATTAGCCTTTGCATTGATATTCCCACCTTCACAGAATATTTTCACTTGATTGCTGGTTTCTTTCAATGGAAATATTCGGGTGGTAAAAGCATCACCCTCATTTACAAAAATTTCTATCACCGAACCATCAATAAACAAATGAAAATCAATTGGTTTTGACAGATCTAAATCATATTTATCTCTTTTTGTTCTTAACGGTATATGTTCTTTTAAACTGGAATGCGCTTGATCAACGACCATCTCACGGGTTTCGGTATCGTAATAAATCCTGGTAAATTCCGAATGATCTGGATTTTCACTAATTAAAAATCCAAACTGCTTTGAACTGCCGGGCTCAATACTAGCTTCAATTTCGACTTGTTGATGACCGGAACTAATGAGCAATGGCTTTTCGTTTTCAACTTGTTGGTTTAGGAATAACATCTTTTCTTCCCTTAGTTCTTTTAGTACCGGATGAGGTGATTGAAGTATCTTACCATCTTTCAATGTCCAAACTCTGGGAATACTATACAAATGTGTCCAACCAAGTTTGGCAGTAGCTTCACCACCAAATTCATCAGGAATAATGGCGATAGCCGTCAAGAGACCATCTTTGTCGAAAGCAACCGAAGGCGAAAGCAGTCGGTTTATCACTTCCAGATTTTTTGGAATGGGATTATCAGGCACAAATTTTTCGTTAACAAAGTCACCAACCCAATACAAAGCTCGAGCCGGAACTCCTTTGTTTGGAACTTTGTTGACGAGCAAAACATATTTTTCTCCGATTTTTTGAAATACAGGCATTTCCCAAAACACCCCCGAATTATCAACTTCTGGATTACCTTCAAATAATAGATGCTGGAAGTTCCATTTTTTAAGGTCGAGGGAGGAGTAAAGAAGCAATGCACCATTTTGCTTTCCATTTTTTTCGAGCCCAAACCCAATGCACATATACCATTTGTCACCGACTTTCCACAAATAGGGATCGTGCATGTCGGTTCTTGTATAGCCTTCAGGTTGTCCTATGATGACAGGATTACCATTGATTTTTCCCCATTCAAGGAGATTAGAATCGTTGGGCAATGCCATTCCTATTCCAAATTTAGCTCCACCTGCCGAATAAAATGCAGCGGGAATTCCCTGATTATTCAATATAACATGTCCCGACCATATTCCATTTTCATCAAATCCTGGCTCCGGTCTTAAAATAGGTTTGTGTTCTGTCCAGTGAATCAGATCCGGACTGCTGTAATGACCCCAATTAATCTGGCGAAGCATTAAATTGGAAGCATTTTTCTGGTTAAAAATGTGATACTGGTTTTTATAATAGATCAATCCATGTGTTTCGTTCGTCCAGTTTGCAGCCGGAAGCAAGTGGTACTTCGGGCGGCTGAAATCATCTTTAAATCGACTCTCAGGAATAGCCAGTATCGGCATTTTTAGAGACAATTTAGTTACTTCCGGTTGCAAATCAGCGTCTGTAATCGGTTGGTTCCAAAGTTTGATTTCGTCAACAATTCCGTTTATCTGAGTCAAATCATACATCCACTCTCTTTTATCCCGAACATCTTTTGCGATAATCAATTCACTTATTTTTATTGGTGTAATAACAACTGGGCTATTGACGATTATTTTTTCCCCGTTCACCCAAAAATTGATACCTTCTTTTGTTGTTGAAATAGCTAAATTCACCCATTTAAATTTTTCGATACTCTGATTAGTCGAGAGATATAAGAACTTATTCTTAAGACCATATCCTATCAACAATTGTCCAAACCTATCAACACATACGGCAATGGAAGCATTGGCAATACCGTCTTTTATAGACAAAAAAGCAGCAGTATCAGTGGGAAAGGACTCAAGTGCAAACCAACCCGATATGCCGGACAATTTTTGAAGTCGTTCATTTTTACAATCCAACCAGGTTGAATAACCATCAGTTCTTAAACCATTGCCTGTAATCCCCAGGGTTAATTCAGGTTGGGTTCTTATGCAGTGTAAATTGAATACTAACTCAGCATTATTTGATTTCAAAACATCTTTACCCTCAAAGCTAAATACTTGCTGTGATTTTAAAAAAGATGAATTCAGTAGTAAAATTACAATAGCCGAAAACCTGAGGAGAGATTTAATAGTGCTATTCATGATTAGTTATTTTTTTATAATTATATGTTCGTTTTATACATAATGTTAGGAGTAGGTTTTTAGATCCATTTTTGCATCCAAATTATATCAAATTGCCTCTCTCGTTTTTTTATGATTCCCTGAAATCTACCACATTCTCTAAATCCATTCTTTTTATGAAAAACAAGACTTTGATAATTTTCAAAAGCAATACTTGCCAATCCCTTTTCCTGTGTAATCCTTATCAATGAAATAAGTAATCTCAGCGCATTCTTTAAAATTGAGAAGAGGATTATACGCATGAAGAAAACAAAATCCAACAATTTTGTCTTTTGCTTTAATCAAGAAAGCCGGGTTGTCTTTTGCCATTTCCATGAACCTATCATAGAATTTATAAGGTAAAATTTTGTCAGGATACGTTGAAAAACTGTTGTTTACGTAATAATTATAAATTCTATGATGTCCTTTATATGCTCAATCGACATTTATCCCCAAAAAAATCCCACTATGATTGTTAGCAAAATGTCCTGTAAATTGTTGAAACAAAAAATATTTGTAAAGATTCGTTACAAAGTTTCAGTTTCTGTCACCAGTAATTTTCATTTGCAAGGAACTTGACAGGAATGCTGCTTATAAAGCCTTGCAGCCATTTAGCACAATACTTCATACCCGGTTCTTCTGATTTTTGATGGCCAATGAAAATGGCACCTTTAGGTTTTCCGAGGCAAATTGCATCTTTGGTGTACACATAATCCTCCCATTCGCGAGCTTCACCAACAAGAATTGCATCTACATCCTTGCGTGCCAGCGTGCCGATATGCATTTCCAATGTTGGAGCTAATCCGGGCACTAATCCAATCCTACTTATTTCTAAGTCAGGATTTCCCATTACTCTGATTTTATCTACGTTTAATTTTGAATGAATAAGGTTGACAAATGAACTTAGCTTCTGTCTTTTTATTTGTATGATGGTTGGATTGCGGTTCACTATTTCAGCACCAAATTCATCAGCGAGACCTTGTAAAATCAAGTCATAAGTACCGTGAATATTGTCGTGAAAGCGGTAAATGATAAGTTTATGTTTATTGATATAAGCAATCTTCTCTTGCAACACATCGTCATGTTTCAGAAAGTCATAAATTTGCTCACTTATATCGCAACCGGCATCATAAAATGTGGGTTCATGAGTAATAATCATATTGCACTTTTGAGCAACCGCCCTTTGAAGAATATTCATATCGGCAAACATACATGTGGCAATACCAGTGATAGTATCGGCAGCATTGCCAATTCGAATAGTATCGGTTCTTGAATTGTTCCATTCCGGCTTCACGTTTTGTTTAATTAGCTGCATAACCTCAAATGCTGTTAAAGAAGGTTTTGAACTCTGTGCACCTGCAGAGTTTGTAACCAACATCAAACAAGCTATCAGGTAAAAATGCGATTTGGAACACCATCTTCTTTTGAAATATGTCATCGTATTTTTAAATATTGTGATTTCTTGATTCATATTATCTTTATAATAACTGCAACTTCAAAAATTAACGTAAGTTTGAAATAAGAAAGTCGTTACGAGCCGTCGATATTTATCATTCATTTTATCTGATATTTGTGCCAATTTGTAGAAACAAAATTTGCAATTAATCTTTGATACTTACAGCACACATATTTTTTTTGCAAAAGACACATTACTTCCTTTTATTTCAACAATATAGATTTGATCCCTAATCAGCTTTATTTGTCCGGAACTTTGTACTGAATTCTCTGAAATGATTTTCCGACCAGACAGATCATAAACGCTTATAGTTGAATGCAATGGCACATTCTCGTACATCAAGCCATCCCCTCTTGAATAAAATTTAATATCATTCTCAGCGATAGGGTTTATTACAGTAGTTGGAAGTTGGAGCGTTCCTAGTTTCCATGCTTGTATAGAAGTTGCATGAGTAGTTCCGCCATCCGAAAATACTTCAATATCTTCGGCGTTAATATCGGTTGGGAATACGCGTATTGAGAATGCATACTGATTATTCACAAAAATATCCATAATAGAATGATCGATAAAAATATGAATTCGCATGGTTTCTCCTAAAGCCGGTTTTATTGGAAGCACAGACTCATATAACCCATTAAAACTACCTCCATCGTTAGTCAGCCGGTCTATATTTTGAGCATCAACTGAAAATGTATTGGTTGCAGGAGTATAATAAACAGATATAAACTTGCTATTCGTTTTCCGAACATGAAAACCAAAACGCTGAGCTGACGAAACCACAAAGCTGCCATCAATCTCAACTGCCTTTCCGCTTACCGGAGCAAGTGACATAGTACTTGAAATATCCTGATTTGCCAGATTGAAAGCCGAGGAAGTCACCCGTAAATTTTGAATACCTGAATATGGTTGCTGAATCAGATTATTGTTTGCATCCAAGGTCCATTCACGTGGCAAACTATATAAATGTGCCCATCCAAGTTGCAGATTACTAGCTGGTAGAAGTTTATCCGGTACAATTCCCACTGCAATTGTTTTCCCATCTTTTTGAAGGATAGACGGTGAAAGCAATCCGTACCCATTGCTTCCAAAAGTTCCCAGTTCAACTTCTTTTGCAACTGATGAATATGGGTTAAATGTACCATCCGAATTAATTGTGCCTACCCAATAGAGTGTTTTTACTCCTTGTATTCCACCTAAAGGAGTGGCTACAAACAGCCATTTGCCATCAGTCATGGGGACAATGGCAGGCATTTCCCAGAATGTGCCGTAATTTACACTAGTCGATTGATAAAAAATAGATCCATCATTACTCCAAGTTTTCTTAATAGGATCGTATCTATGCAAGGTCGTAGCACCTAAGCCATTCTTGGATGTACCAACTATCATATAAAAATTACCATTGGATTTAAATACATACGGGTCGCGGAAGTCATCGCTCAATCCAACAGGACGATTGGGAATTATTGGATTCCGACTGTCATTATTCCACCTGATTAAATCATCGGCCAAAGGTTCAGCTTGATTAATACTAGCTTTTACATAATCAACACCGGTATAAAATATGTTAGGCTTTCCATTAGTCAACACATCGTCAGCAAACACACAGCCAGACCAGCAGCCTTTTACATCATAACCACTGGTATTTGAAAGTGCTATTTTCTCTTCTTTCCAATTGAACAAATCATCACTAGTCAAATGTCCCCAGTGCAACTTGCCCCAGTATGGCCCATTGGCATTTTTCTGAAAGAATATATGATACTCGTTGTTAAACCAAACTAACCCATGCGGTTCATTAGTCCAGTTGGTAGCTGGTAAACCGTGAAATTCAGGGCGTTGAATATCGTTTTGATGACGTGATTTTGGAATGGATAGATCAGCACTATTAGCCGGCGCAACATACGCAAGTTCTGTATTTGTCAATACCCTCGAATATATTTTAATATCGTCAATTAAACCATTAATTGTATTCGTTCTGAAAATATCAGTGTAAGTATTTCCGAACGATTTACCAATGACAAAGTTATTCCCCCCTGTGTTTATTAAACCTGACCCTGAATAGTAAGAAGTAGTGATTAATTGCCCATTTCTATATAAATTTATTTCTTTTGTCGTACTATTTACCGTGGCAACCAGATGTTGCCATTCATAAACAGGTAAAGTTTCATTAAAATTCGTGCAGGTCTTTTTTGTTCCATCTATATATACTTCAAAAGCATAATTACCAGTTGCATTTATAGTTAACGCAAAGCCTGTTTTTAGATTATCATCCATGTTGCCGGCAATATAGGTTTCGGTGGCGACATTATTATTCGGATCCATCATCGGGTAGGTTTCCAACGCACACCAAAGTGAAACCGACAAGGCACTTTGACTTAACACCTGGGCATTAATCTGTGTATTGCAGAAAGTAGAATAGCCATCAAGCCGCAAGGCATTCCCGGCAACTCCCGGCATACTTTCAGGACGATTGAAATTATTCTGGACAACATAGCTATTGCCAGATATCGATTCGGTAATAGCATTTCCAGACACTTCCATTGGGAAATGAGCCACCAAACCCGGATCACCGGCACTTTTCATATTCGCTGCATTTAGCGAAAAGATTCCGATAAATGAACCTGCTATTACGGATAAAAATTTAAGGTTAATCATATGGATATTTATTTGCGCGATCTTTTCGTAAAATGTTTGCAAAAAATTCTTCCGGGGGACTTTCCCCCGGAAGAATAAAACACTAACCTACATTAGAATCAACCCATTAAAACCAGATTAATTTGCTTTGAGATAATCAATGGCATTTTTGTACAAGAGATTAATGTTTGATTGGTATGGATTGGTACCATCATTAACTTTCCACTCAATGCCACCAATACCAATTGATATGGATCTTCCCTGGAAAGCATCCTTAGGAGTTAATTCAAAAATACCAGTCATAAAATAATCTCCAATTCCATCCCACATACCCAGCCATACAGCATTATTTTGCGTTGTAAAGTCAGTATATGCTGCTTCATCACCATTATTCCAACCATATTGCGACGGTACGATGAGTATGCAGTTATGATTTTCTTTCCAACCATTTCCAATGACAGGGAAAGTGATTCTTCCATCTGCTTGGGTTGTCATTGAAATTCCTTTAAACAAAGGATGCCCGCTCTGATCATGTTTCTTAGCTATATTTACTCCAATTCCCCAAACGTCGGGATTAACACCACCAGCACCTTTATCAAAACTTAAATGAAGACTATTTGGCATTCTGCCTACATTCCAGAGATATTGTATTGCATAAGTACTGAGCAATAAATTGCCACCATTCTTATGATAAGTTGTCATAGCAGAAACAACAGCCGGATCGGTGGCAATAGCGGGAAGATCAGCAGTTCCATTATCAATATCATAATTCCACCAAATAACACGGTACTTGGTCAAATCAACAGTGCCAGCTTTTACCTGATCGAATGAAATATAGGTTGCTTTGGGATAATTGGTAAAGAACCAGTTAGCACCAGAAATTTCATCATCATCACCTGTTGAAAGCAAAGTTGTCTTGTCGGCATATGCACCAATATAGCCCAAAAGTGTAGCCCCAACTTTCAGGGGCAAGTAGATTGTTTGTGAAACCTGTCCCCGGCTATTTGTTGTATTCATCGCAAAGTTATATGTTCCAACTGCCGGATTAGATAATGTGTAAGTAGTTGCAGTTGGAGCGATATTGATTGTTTGTCCTCCATATTTAAGCACAATGCCGGTAATGGCAGAATCAGGTGCAGCCCAATTAAACACTACATCATTATCGACTTGCACTGCAGTAACATTTTTAATTGGCGATGCTCCTACACGTGTAAATTTAACGGATTGACCCAACGAAGTATTTCCTTTTGTATCACTGATTTTTACAGTGAACATGAGGGGCTTATTTACTTCTACAATACCATAGGTATACGAAGTGGCATTCATCTTTAGTGTAATAGGAGATCCGGTAACATTTGGAATCACTATTACACCTATAGAGTCTTTGTCTGCAGGCAAAGTCCAGGTCAATTTAACACTATCACCATTCAACGTATATTGAAGATTGCTTACAGTTGCTAAATTAGGATTTACGTCGAAAACATCTTTATCCAGGCAGCTTGTCACCATAAAAGGTAGAACAAGTAGCATTAAATATAGCTTTATATATTTTTTCATATTCATTATTTTAAGTATTCAATTAATTTCCATATCCTGGATTCTGTTTATAAAGATTTCCGGAAAAACTTATTTGATTTTGTGGAATTGGGAAGTATTCGTCACGTCCTTCAACAAAAGTAGCATTCTGCATATACGTTCTCAGTCCTTTCTCATTTGCAAAGTATTTATTTATCACATCCTTAGCAACACCCCAACGTACTAAATCGAAAAAATAATCACCTTCCATGGCTAATTCCAACCTGCGTTCAAAGCGTAAAGCTTTGCGGGCAAAATCCTGTGACCAGGTACAGTTCACGCCATCTATATATGGATTAATTACATAATTAGCAGCCGGGTTATTACTTTGCCATGCTTTTACGTACGAACTGTTTTTAGCACGATTTCTGATCCGGTTGATTAATGGCAATGCTTCGTTTTGACGTCCTAATTCAATCAAAGCTTCAGCTTTCCATAACAAGACATCAGCATACCTGATAATTTGATAATTAAGTGCAGATCCACCCCAGTGATACTGAGTTAGTGTATTTGAAGTAGATTCCAGGAATTTCTTGCAGCTATAATAACCATAAGTGGCCGGTTCACGAGACCAATCTGCACTATATGCTTCTCCAGCAAAATCTTTCCATGGAATTCCAATACGACCCACTGTAAAGTCAAGACGAGGGTCAACCGGATTGCTTAAACCATCTTGCACTGTCATCGTTTTCAATAACGAATTGCTATAAAAATCTCCATTATTGTAGGTGTCAAACATTGGAATGCCGTTCACGTCAGTTTTAAATGCATTTACCAGATTTTGACTTGGCATAAAAAAACCATCACCACTATAAGCAGGACCTCTCGGTGCATTGACCAAATTACTCCAGTTAATGCGGTCTTGAGCGGTACCATCCTTAACAGAATATTCAACACCAAAAACAGATTCGGCATCGTGCTCATGTGCAATTGTTGCTAAAAATTGATAATCAGGAACCAAATCATGACCAGTTACTTTATCACACAGTGCCACCACATTGGCTAAAAGGGTTGGATCTGGAGTGCCGGTAAATTTGTTATTCGCATCATTTTGCTTGAAAGCTCTGTATAATGTCACTTTTGCTTGATATGCATAAGCTGCAGACTTGTTTACACGACCTAAATCTTTTACAGGTTGAGTCTCTGGTAACAGCTCGGCTGCCGCTGCAAACTCAGCAGAAATTTTCTCCAGTATTTGATCTCGAGTGAATTCCACATTAGATATTTTAACATAATCTGTTACAGCCACATTTTCATCAAAATAAGGTATATGATTAAACAAACGACTCAATTCAAAATAATAATGAGCACGAAGAAATTTCATTTCCCCAATACGGACATCTCTTAAAGGCATATCAGTCAATGAAATATTCTTCATTCTTCTTAAAGCCTCATTGCAGCGTTGTACGCTAATATACATATTAAACCATTTCCTGTCTAGCAAAGGCTCATTCGCAAAAACACCAACAAAAGTTTCGAAAGCATTGTATGCACCAATGTCTGTGATACCACCACCACCTTTGTAAGCATTACCACCACGCACTTCTCCATAAATCCAGTTCGTTGTTGGAGATAAAAATGCCAAATTATTACCTTCAGGTCCTGCCAAAGCAGAATATGCAGCTGTACATAAACCTTCAATTCCCGGAGCAGTATTTAATACTCCATCACTTAGTTTTCCTTTTGGAATACTATCCATAAAATCAGTACTACACGCTGTAACAAGTACCATTACACCAGAAAGAATCAAATATTTTAATTTCATAATATTATTTTATTAAATTTATACTTAAAATCCCAAGTTTAGTCCGGCAGTAAACGTACGCGGAAGAGGATAGGGGTAGCCCAGACCTTCAGGATCGGCACCTTTATAATTGGTTATTGTAAGCAGGTCTTGTGCTTGAACGTAAACACGTAAATTTCTTATTTTTAACTTATCAGTGAGTGTCTTAGGTATTGTATATCCTAACACTATGTTTTTTAGTTTCATATATGAACCATCTTCAACATAATATTCAGAGACTCTGCCTTCATTATTTAAGTTTACCGCAGTTAAAGCAGGTACTGTAGCATTTGGTGTTTCTGGTGTCCAAGCATTCAACAAGTTCGTTGAGTGGTTACCTGTCCAGAGTTGGAAGAAATCGGTGTAGAACTTAGAGTTATTGTAAGCATTACGTACCATTCCAACTACTAACATGGATAAATCAAGTGATTTATAGGTAATTCCTAAATTTACACTACCCTGGAATTTAGGTTGATCTGAACCTAACCATGTTTGATCTTTTGCATCAATAACTCCGTCGCCATTTACATCTACATACCGAATACGACCTAAACCTTTTCCCGATTGAATCGGACTGTTGGCAACTTCTTCTGCTGTTTTGAAAATTCCGTCTGTTTTATAACCTAGCCAAGATCCGAAAGGTTGACCAACAGCACTTTTTAATGCGATAGAATTACCACCTCCCCAATTATAATATATATCAGATGGCAAATAAGTTATCTCGTTTTTATTAACGGAACCGGTTACAGTAATATCATATTTAAGATCCTTATTAATATTATCACGCCAATTCACAATAGCTTCAAAACCTTTGTTAGTCATTGATGCACCATTGCTTGGCATATTACCTCCTTCACCGATAACACCAATATACGGTCTTGTAATCAACATATCTGTTGTCTCTTTTTGGTAATAGTCTAGCGTTAAAGAGAAGCGACTATCAAACATCGATAAATCCGCACCGATATTCTTTTGAGTGGTTACTTCCCAACGAATATTGGGATTACCTGTTTGGATTTTATAGATACCATTGTAGATAACTCCCTGATTGATCCCTTGCATATCATATCCAGCTAAATTGAGACTGGTCATATACTTAGTATAAGTAGCTTCATTATCAATTTCGTCATTACCGTTTTTCCCCCAGCTTAATCTTAATTTTAAATCTGAAATTGGTGTAATGTTCTTCATGAAACTTTCTTGACTAATTCTCCAGGCTATTGAAACTGCCGGAAAAACAGCTGAGTTGTTATTGGCTCCAAAACGAGAAGAAGCATCTTGACGGAGTGTTCCTGAAAGCAAATATCTATCTTTAAACGAATAATTTATTTTACCAAAATATGAAATCCAACTTGTGCGTGCACCGCCACCAGTATTTAATTGACTTCCATCTCCTGCATCTAAATAACGATAGTCTTTGTTTTCTGTCAAAAAATTATTTCTTGTACCGCTCAAATATTCTGTAACATTCTCTTTCGCTTCAGTACCAACAAGAGCATTAACTGAATGTTCGTTTATCTTGAAATTATAAGCAAGTGTATTGGACCAAATCCAGTTTCTTGCATAATCATTTTGTGTAAACAGACTGTTGGCATCAACTGTACGACCACCTTCAGACCACTTTGGCGAGAAGTTAGATTGGAAGTTATTTAGGTAGTTTAGCCCAAAATTAGATCTAAATACTAAATTTTTAATGGGTTCCGCTTCTACAAATACATTTCCGAAAATACGCCAGCTAAAGTTTCGAGTGTCATTTTTTTGTTGATCTAATAAGCGAACTGGATTTGGTTTATCACCTATCCCTGTCGTAGGACCGGCATAACCACCATTGATATCATAAACAGGAATTATTGGATGCTGAGCAATAGTAAGTTCTTCAATTCCAGCAGGTTTAAGAATCTGGTTCCAATTGCTGATATTTACATTTTCACCAACTCTCAATCGATTATTTAAGAATTTATAATCCGAATTTAAACGGGCATTATAGCGCGTGAAATTAGTGTATTTAACCAGACCATCTTGATTGAAATAATTAATAGAAAAAGTAGATGTTCCATTCTCAGATCCTTTTGATACAGTCATGTTATAATTCTGTTGGGTCGAAGTTTGATAAACTTGTTTTGCCCAATCGGTATCACCTGAAGGAATAGTTTGTGCCGCATCAATAAATGCAGGAATAACAGGTGTTGGACCATTACCATATAAATCGTGTTTTGGCTGTACTCCATCATTTTTATAAGCAGTCCAATAAGTATCACCCCATTGCTGTGCATTCAACATCTTGATATTAGAGTGATAAGATTGAGAGGTAAATTGAGCATCAAAGTCTACTTTTATTTTGCCCTTTTCGGCATTTCTAGTAGTAATAATAATAACTCCGTTAGCACCTTGCACACCATAAATAGAAGCCGAAGCTGCATCTTTCAATATCTGAATCGACTCAATATCATTCGAGTTTAATAAAGTAGAAATATTATCACGGGTCTGAATACCATCAATAACGTAAAGCGGAGATTGGTTCGCCAATGTCACACCATTCTTCATTGAACTTCCATTATAATTGCGAACAGAAACATTTGTATTTACACCACCAGGAGTACCGTCATTTAACACTGACACGCCGGGTATACGACCTTGTAAAGTTGACATCACATTTCCACTCGGGATACTGGAAATATCCTTCATTTTGACAACGGAGACAGATCCGGTAATATCCTTTTTCCTTTCAGTAGCATAACCTGTAACAATAACTTCATCGATAACCTTTGAATCAGGAGATAAAACCACATTAAGAATCTGGCTATCACCAGCTTTTAATTCTTGTTTTATCATCCCTATCATCGAGAATACCAATACTGCATCATTATTTGGAACAGAAATGGTATATTTTCCATTTATATCCGTAACAGTGCCAATAGTAGTTCCTTTGACCATAATGGACACCCCAATTACACCTTCCTTCTCTTCGGAGGAAGTTACAATACCAGAAATAGTTTTAGTCTGTGCCATTAAGGCAAAACCAAAACTGCAAAAAAGAGCCAACAGTTTCAATTTTCTCAAAATGTTGCGTTGAAATTTGCTTTTCTCATTCATGATTTTTTAGATTTAATAATTAACAAAATAACTTTAATTAGAGTTCGGCGTATTGCCTAATCCATTAAAACAGGTAGCGTTGTATCAATATATCAATAGAGGTATAAAAAATAAGTAATGATTGATTAGTTGCTTCGTATACTTTTTTCTTGAGACCAACATAAAAAGTGTATGCTATATGGTAAAATCTCTATTGAACCAGCATAAAATCACGAAACAAAAATAAAGGGGATAAATGTCAATAGCTGTCAAATTTGTTACATCATCATGTATTTTTGATACAAACATCAACTGTATTTTTTAATATTTTCTTAGATTAAACTTTGCTTTTACCTGAAAAACAGTTATACTACAACAATTGGTGATGGATTTTTTGATATAACTTTACTCGTAGAAATCTGCCAGTTTTGCACAAAAAACGGGCCTATGGAAAACATCTAAAAAATCTCTTATGGAACAAGTTTCTCTTCAGTCTAAAAAATTCTTTTCTGTCAAAACGTATTGGAAAGAGATCTTAGCAATATTCATCATCTTGCTTGCGGTCTATTTTTTTCGAAGTCAAGAAGGTGAAATCAAGTCCATTCTTCCGCGGTTAAAGGCTGCCAATCCCACATGGACGATCCTGGGTGCGGTTACGACCATTGTCTACATATTACTGCAATCCTGGATGTATGTGGAAAGCTACCGCTCGGTAGGCATCAGGCTCTCACTGGTAGATTCCCTCGAACTGTTCCTTAAAAGAAATTTCCTGAGCGTTTTTCTTCCGGTCGGCAGTGCATCCTCATTGGCATATACCCCTTTACGGTTACGAAAAAAATTTGCAAGTACCGCACAGGGTACACAGGCAAGCATCCTGTACGGCTATATAGGTATTCTGACTGTATTCCTTGTCGGTGCACCCATTCTCTTGTATACACTGACCCACAAACAGAGCCTAAGCAACGCATGGCTGGGGCTGGGGCTTACAGGAACCATCCTGTTTCTCATTGCCCTCGTTGTCCGGTCATTTACCCAAAAAGGATCTATCTACAGACAAATTAAAAAGAAATATCCCTCAATCGGTAACGGGCTGGAAAACCTGTTTTCCGAAAAAATCAACAAAAGACATCTGTCATATACCGTAGGGATATCCATACTAATAGAATTCATCGGTATCCTGATGGTCTACGTCTGCATGAAAGCACTAAACATGCAGACATCTCTCGAAGTGGCGACACTAGGCTACGTCATCTCAGTCCTGTCCATGACGGTCTCTCCATTCCTGCATGGACTGGGTGCGGTAGAACTGTCAATGGCCTATTTTTTTAACAAATACGGATATGCTTCAGCCATGGCGCTAAGCGCAACTTTGCTGTACCGTATTTTTGAATTCTGGTTTCCGCTTTTCTGGGGACTGATTGCCTTCCTTTGGAAAGGCAAAAGCCTGATAGGCCGCATCCTTCCAGCTGCAGGCATCTTTACCCTAGGAGTTGTCAACATTGTATCCGTAGTCAATATACCTCTGGCAGAACGTTTACAATGGGAACTGGCCTATTTTCCAATTGAGAGCATGCACGCATCCAAAATGATGATGCTCTTTGTGGGCATAGCCTTGATTCTTGTCTCAGCCAATCTGCTAAAAGGACATAAAAGCGCATTCATTCTCACCATTATACTCCTGTTTGCATCCATTTTCGGACAATTAATCAGAGCTTTCAACTACGAAGAAGCCCTTTTTGCATTCACCCTGCTATTGCTATTGCTGGCATATCGAAAAGATTACCGCGTCCAATCCGACAAGAAATGGCTCAGAATTGGTTTCAGCACCTTTCTGATCGCATTCTTCGCTGTTTGCCTTTTTGATTGCATCGGATTTTACCTGTTGGAAAAAAGACATTTTGGAATCGACTTTACCTGGATCCAATCCCTCGGATACACACTCAGGAGCTTTTTCCTGGTAACTTACGACGACTTGGTTCCAACGTCCCATTTTGCCAAAGAATTCTTGTCTCTGGTGCACACCCTGGCTTTTGCAATCTGGACATTCCTGTTGTTCACCATTTTCAGGGTCAAGAAAATCAGGAGCAGCGAAAATGAAGAAGAAATCCGAACCGAGGCTGAACGCATAGTCAATGCGTCCGGCACATCTTCCCTGGATTATTTCAAGTTTAGCCGGGACAAATCTTTCTTTATACTGCCTGAAAAAAATACCCTTGTTTCCTACAAAACCGCCAACAACCTTGCCGTTGTTCTGGAAGATCCCGTTTGTGAAGTCAGCGAAAAAACAAAAGTTATCAACGAGTTTGAAAACTTCTGTCTGAGAAACGGGTTGAAAGCATGTTACTACCGGGTTGGAGAGGAAAGTCTGCCATACTACATGGCATTGAACAAGAAGAAGGCCTTGCTTGGTCAGGAAGCCATCCTTGAAATAAGCCAGTTCTCGTTGGCAGGCACAGAGCGTAAGTCACTCCGAAATGGACAGAATTCTCTGGAGAAAAAAGGATACATCACAGAGCTTTGCCCTCCGCCTCACAGTGACATTTTCCTGAATGACCTGCAAAACGTCTCGGACGAATGGCTGAACAAATTCCACAAGCAGGAAACCGTTTTTTCTTCGGGGATGTTTGATCTGGAAGAGCTCAGGAAAGAAAACATCATCGTGGTCAGAGATCCCGGCGAAAAGGTTGTCGCATTTCTGAATATTATTCCCGATTATGCTCCAGGTGAATGTACGTACGACATGCTCCGGAAAACACCGGAGGCAACCAGCAGTTGCGAAGACGCCCTGATAATAAAGCTGATAGAGTATGCCAGAGTAAACGGATACCACTATCTGAATCTGGGAATGGCCACATTCACGGGAATAACCAATCCACAAAACACACCCGAACAAATAGAGAAATACGCAGCCGAAAAGATCAGACCGTTACAGCACTTCCACGGACTAAGGAACTTCAAGGAAAAATATGCAACCACGTGGCTGAACAAATATCTCATTTATGACAAGGATTACGACCTTTGGCAAATTCCAATGGCTATAGCAAAAGTCATGAATCCCTCAAACAAACATTAAGAGGAGAGCAAAAAAACAACCGCATCCCGGAAGAAACGCTTTGGAAACCTGTTATTCATAATTAACCGCACTTTTTTTGTATCCTTTCAGTTTAAAGCGTATTTTTGCTCCATAAAATAAGAGACTATGTTATCACTCATTACCTCATTCATCACCTGGACTGCCAGACCCGATGTTTTCATTCTTGGAAACTGGGAAGTTCGCTGGTACGGGTTGTTTTTTGCTATTGGGTTTTACCTGGGATTATTGATGATCACCAAGATCTTTGCATCCGAAAAAGTAAAGGAGTCCTGGGCAGACAGTCTCTTTATTTATGTCATTGTGGCCACCATCATCGGTGCCAGGCTTGGACACGTGTTTTTTTATGCCTGGGATTATTATTCCCAGCACCCTTGGGACATCATCAAGATCTGGGAAGGCGGACTGGCCAGCCATGGCGGAACCCTCGGTATTCTGGTCGCTATATGGATTTATTCCAAATATGTCACCAAACGCAGCATGCTCTGGACACTCGACAGACTTGTCATCCCAACCGCACTGGTTGCAGCCATGATCCGTACCGGAAACCTGATGAATCATGAGATTTACGGTATCCCAACCGACCTGCCATGGGGTTTTCGTTTCATTGAAAACGTACGTCAATGGCAGCACGGCGCAACCCCCATCTTCTCCGTGCCCTCCCATCCGACCCAGATATACGAAGCCTTATGCTACCTGATCACATTTGCGGTAACCTACTTACTCTACTGGAAAAAGCCCAAGGTAAAGCATCAGGAGGGTTTGATTCTCGGAGTTTTCTTCATCGGCATATTCTTTACCCGCTTCCTTATCGAATTTATAAAGGAAGACCAGGAAGCCTTTGAAGCCAATATGGCGCTTAATATGGGCCAATGGCTGAGCATACCTTTTATTCTGGCCGGTATACTCCTGATTGTACGTGCCCTGAAGAAAAAGCCCGTATATTACGATGTACCTGAAGAAAAGAAAGTGGAAAAAACAGCCGGAAACGTCAAAGGCAAAATTAAAAAATAAGTTTACCCTTTCCCTGGCGAAGCACCTGTAATTCCTCTTGGGTGCAATCCACAACGGTTGACTCCACTATGCCGCCGATACCACCGTCTATGACCATATCGACCAGATTGCCGTAACGTTCCTCGATCAGTTCGGGATCGGTCGTATATTCAATCTGATCATCCTGGTCGTGCAGGGTCATACTCATCAGGGGGTTTCCCAGCTCCCGAACAAGCGCCTGCGCTATACTGTTGTCGGGGATTCGGATACCGACAGTACTCTTCTGCTTAAAAAGCTTGGGCAAACGGTTGCTTCCATCCAGAATAAAAGTGAATGGACCAGGAAGATTTCTCTTGAGCAGCTTGAACGTTGGCGTATCCACCTTTGCATATTCGCTAAGCTGGCTCAGATCGGGACAGATAAAAGACAAGTTAGCCTTCCGGGAATCTTCCCTCTTGAGTTTGCAGATTTTCTCCACGGCACGGGCGTGAAAAATATCGCAGCCAATGGCGTAAACCGTATCTGTGGGGTATATAATCAACCCTCCGTCACGCAATGCATTCGCAATTTTCTGAAGAACCCTTGGATTTGGGCTTTCATCATACAACTTGATAAGCATATCTACGCAAACTTTAAAATGATGTGCGCAAATGTATATAATTGTAAGGACAATTGAAACATCTATTTTTTCTCACGTTTACGTTATAAATTCATTTCCCTTTGTTATTTTTGTATTCGGTCATCGGCTTTAAAAGCATTTAACCACTCTATTTTTACGCACAGGGTTTCCAGGGAACACTTGTTCAAATGAACAGGACGATCTTTGGATTTGTTTCTTTTTTGTTCAATATGAAACCGATAAGACAATAAGCTGATGCCTTACGATTTTTAGCTTCACTGTTGAATAAATCTCCACGCGCAAAGCATTGCCAATAATTAGACAATCAATGATTTAAAAGAATATATCCTTATTTTTAATGGATACCATTTCCCCAGTTTTCACCTAAAATAAATCATCATGACAACCGTAAAAGTACAATTAAACAAGTCTCGCGCCTTGCGCGACGGCCGTTATCCGTTGGTTTTCCAAATTATCCACCGCCGCAAAAAGCGGCTTCTGTATTCCCCCTATCACCTTCATGAGCAAAACTTCGACGTGGATCATGGAAGGGTTATAAACCGACGTGGCCGACGAGTGGCCGACCTGGCACAGATCAACACCTACATCCTTTCCAACCTTCAGGAAATCAGGCAAACCATCGACAACTTGGAGCATCGCACCGAAGATTATTCCGTCTCCGATGTCGTTCAGCTTTACCGGTTTGGACAGGATCGCAGCTTCGTGATACCCTACATGCGCCGGTTGATTGACACCATCGAGCGGGAAGGTCGTATAGGTACCGCTTGCGCCTACCGCAGTACACTCAACTGTCTGCTACGCTATCTGGGACAAAACGAACACCTAAGCTTCGAGGATATCTCCCCTCGCTGGCTGAACGGCTTTGTCAGCCATCTTCACCAATGCGACCTGAAGCCAAACACAATTAACTTTTACCTGCGCATTCTGCGTGCCGTTTACAACCGGGCCTGGAGGGAGGAAGTGCCAGGAGCGCATTTCATATCCCCTTTCCGGAAAGTACACATCGGTACCGTCCGGACAGCCAAACGGGCCGTAAGCAAGGAATGCATCCTTCAGATAGCAAAAGAGCGGGAAATCAACGACAAGCGACTGGAGATGGCACGTGACCTATTCCTGTTCAGTTTCTACAGCCGCGGAATGCCTTTCGTAGACATGGCCTTCCTCAAATACAGCAACATTTCCGGTAATACCATTCATTACATAAGGCACAAAACAGGACAGGCGTTGAATGTCATGATGGAAGCACCACTCAGGCATCTGGTTGAAAAATACCGAAACGAAGGGGAATACGTCTTACCCATACTTAAATCAGGCAGTAAGGCGCTTTACAAACAATACCAGAGTGCACTGAGACGGTATAACCGGCAACTGGCCAGCCTTTCCTCCAAACTCAATCTTCCTGCACCGCTCACATCGTATGTGGCCCGCCACTCCTGGGCGACCATTGCCCGCAGCAGCGGCATACCGGTCTCGGTCATCAGCGAAGGACTTGGGCATAGCAGTGAAAAGATCACGTATACCTATCTGGCAGCACTCGACCCTTCGGTGATAAATGCAGCAAACCGGCGGATCACAAACCTGAAACCGGAAACAAAAAAAAATAGTTTATGATTAATTTATTTAAAGCTCAAAGACCTATATAACAGTGCAATACAAAAACAAAAACGTCCTTAAACTGCGAGATAATTTCATTTCTAATAAAGCAAAGGAAACACTTTTTTTATAAATAGAAACTGCCACAAACATATATTCACATTATTTAACATTGCACTTGGAAAAGCACAAAATATCAATGCCAGACCCCAGCAAGGAGCCACCGAAAAACACAGCCTATCATTCTTCTACTACCATTCTACATATCAGTCATTTAACTTCTTAACCGATCTAGTTATTTACCTCCTTCACATGAAAATTTTATGCGAATCAGTTATTACTACCCTTTCCCGTACCTATCTTCTTTCTCCATATAAGCAGCTTTCCATTTCTTCTCAGCACTTCCTTATAGAAACTTATACCCTGCGGAAGCAGGTGAAAAGTGGATGCAATGTTTCACCAATCTGACCCTTGGAGGCCTTTTGCCAAAACAAGCATTATTTAACTATCATTCAAGCAAATAAGAGGTTAAGCTCCTGCTAATTCTATTAAACGAACATGTTTTTTTCGTTTACAAACAAGAGCATGTTTCATCTTATGTTTCACCTTGTTTAATTCTAAAACATGGTTATTCAATGTCTTATTCTTATATATGAAACCTTGTAATTATGTTTTTATGATTGTGCTGAAACATACAATCGTCTTATTCGATTGATATAATGCACTTTAATGTTATAAAAAGCCATTTAGATTTAAACTCGCAGTTAAGAGATGAGTTTATCCTGTCAATATAAATTATCTCTGAGGTAAAACATAGGATGAAGAGAAAAGGTTTCACAATGAAAGGGATCTGGACGATGATCTTGTTAGCAATTCTGCTTAGTCAAGCATCCGCACAGCATCTGGCCTTAAAGGAAAACCTTCCTTATGATGCTCTTCGTATACCTAATTTGGGCGTGGAGTTGGCTCTTTGTCGAAATTGGACTGTGGATTTATGGGGAGCGTACAACCCTTTTCAGGAAAGCGAGACTCGAAAATGGAAGATTTGGACCATACAACCGGAATTACGATACTGGCTCTGCAAAAACTTTTCGGGGACTTTTGTAGGAATCCACTCAGGTGCAGGCCAATACAACATGGGGGGATTCGGCACAACTTTAGACCTCGGAACATTAGGGACTCTGGATCTGGATGGATTAAAGGAACACCGGGTACAGGGAGCATTCTGGGACGCAGGTCTTTCCGTGGGACAACACTGGATACTTTCCCCACATTGGGGTCTGGAAGCCACACTGGGATTTGGATACGGGCATTATCAATACAAGCGTTTCCGCTGTCTGCACTGTGGAGAACAGACAACAAGCGGAACAAAAAATTATCTTGGCCCCACCCGGGCAGGAATTTCACTCGTATACCTGATCCACTGACAAGAGGATTGACAAACATGAATGCAAATACGATATATAGAAATAATATAAAAACGATGAAAACAAGGATCATGTATTTAACAGTCACCCTACTCCTTTTTCGGAGCATCATTGTGGCTCAGGATGTGTATAAAGGGCAAATTGCAGTCTCCGGTCAACATTTTTCCCAAAAGGATAACCAACTGCAAATAGAGATGGACATTAATTACGAAGGCCTAAAAATAGACACCAACGAATCCCTGACGCTGACACCCTATCTTCAAGGAGTGGACAAGCGTCTGGACTTGCCTTCGGTCCTGATCAACGGAGTGCAGGAACAGAAAGCATACAACCGTTCCGAGGTGCTAAGCAAAGGCAAGATTGAAAATAAGACTAGCAAGACACCAAGTATACCCGTGATCGTCCTTCGTCACGATCGGATAAAGGTGCACGACTTTAATTACATGATTGCTGTTCCGTTTCAGGAATGGATGAATGAAAGCTCTCTCTATGTCGAATCGGAAGAATGCGGATGCAACGGCAAGGCTGCCCATACGTTTCAAGACCGTGTCTCGGAAGAACTCAAAATCAGCCACCCACGTACCTCAACCATCACCACGGAGATAGATCGCAAGGTACTATCCTGGATAAACATACTACCCGCTCCCAAGGAAACAGAGACCGACCTGGCGGTTACAGGCAGCATCCCACTGAGCAACGCACGCCTTTTTCGTGGAAACTCCCAGCGTAAACTAAATCACGAGGTTTATTACAAATTACTGGAGGCCGTTCGCGGTGTACGCCAGATGAACGGGGTGACGGTGACGGACATTGTAGTGACAGGTTACAGCTCACCCATCGGCAATCTGGCAAAAAATGAACGCAAAGCCCTGAATCGCTCTCTTTCCCTGAAAGAATACCTTTACGACACGGGCATTGCAGGAAAATCTTCGCTGACAGTACGCTGGATGGCCGAAGACTGGGATTCCATAACGAATCTGATACGTGGTTCCGATATGATCCTCCGAGAAGCCGTGCTGGACCTGATACACAACATCGACGTATCCAAAGGCCGCGAAGATATGCTCCGTGAACTGGCCGATGGAATGCCATACCGATATCTTGCCGGAAGGATATTTCCACAGGTTCGCCGGGTCGATTATACCATCCGCTTCTCCCGGCAGGCAGCAGGTGTGGAAGACAGTAAGCTGTTGCTCCGCAACCGTCCCGACATGCTTACACTGGGCGAATTCTTCGCTCTGGCCGGAACCTATCCCAAGGGCTCTACAGAATACAACGACGTGTTCGACCTGGCCGCACGGCTGTTTCCCGACAGTCCGGAAGCGAACATCAACGCAGCAGCCGTGGCATTAACCCGTAAAGATACGGAACGAGCACACAAATATTTGGAACGATTCTCGACACTGCCGCAGGCCAGTTGCAACATGGGCATTTTATATCTGCTGGAAGGCAATCGCGAGAAAGCAGAAGTATATCTGGAACTTGCCAAGGCAAGCGGAATAAAACAAGCCGCCAATGCGCTTGACTATCTAAACAAAAAATAACAGATTCAGATTGCAGACAGACATTACAACTCAGAACAATTTTACTCTCCAAAACCTCGCTCAGATGAACAGATTTAAGAATTCTCTATTTTTTATAGCTATCGCCATGTCGATGGCCGGTCTTTTGGCATCGTGCGCAAATGACGAGAAAGACGTGTTGCAAAACAACACCTTGGTCTCTTTAAAACTTCAGGGTACTGCAAGCAATGGCGTACGGAGTACGACAACTCCTACAAATGAAAACGCCATCAATAGAGTTGCCGTTGGTGTATTTTACGCCGACGGCTCCGTAAATACCATTGTTGAGCCTACAATCTCAGGAGATGCAGCCAGCTTTACGTGCATGGCCAGTTCTGGCGGAACTCCTTGCGACATTGTCGTGGTAGCCAATGCTCCTGCCGGCACCTTTACTGGTGCAACGACAAAGAGTGCGTTTCTTCTTAAAACGGTTGCGCTTACACAGACAAGCAATGATCTTCCAATATCTGGCGAGAAAACTCAAACGCTCACAGCGGGAGCAGCCAATAGTGTTACGGTAGATATTTCCAGGCTTGTAGCTCGTATAGAGATTAGCAGCATCACAACAAACTTTGCGACAACTGGGATTTATGCAAACGCCAAGTTTAGCCCCGATCGGATTTTCCTTTACAACGCAAAGAGCGTATCGGATGTCCAGACCACAACAGCACCCAACACAACAGTTTCTCTCAACGGCTGGGATGGAACAAACGCTGTTACAGGGCTTTTGGATGAGCCAACCGGTGTTACCCTTTCTGTTGGCGGCACAAAAACGTATAGTACAACGCATTACTTCTATACGTTTACAAACTTGGCCAATGCTTCTGCTAAGACGAAGCTTATCATCGGGGGCAATTTTGATGTAAACGGCGATGGGACAATCACTCCAGCTGATGGCGATGGCTATGTTTACTATCCTATCGTGATCAACAGAGACCAATCAGGAACAACTATTACCGCAACAGGTTACACCGATAAAGGAACAACAGCTATTACGCGCAATATGAAGTATCAGCTTTCTGCCGAAATCAAAGGAAAGGGTGTTTCTTCGGTAACAGAAGACATTGCTCCTGCTGATGTAAACCTATCGGTTAATGTGGTGGATTGGACATTGACAGTAGATCAGTCGGTCATCTTTGAATAATAGGATTAATCGATAAACCTTATGAATTATTTGAGGAAAAGCTGCATTACAATGGCTTTATTGTCTATATCCCTGTTTTCGTTGCAAATTCTTACGAGTTGCAACCATAAGGGAGCTTCTCCTGTGAGAACGTTTAAAAGTGCAAACAAAACAGCATCTGATACGGATAGCTTGCTTCTTGTCCGGCCTTTTATCCGTACGCAAGCCTTGGATAAGTCGCCTTCGTCAAATCATAAGGGTAAAGATCAAGCCGTGATTGTTCCATCGGTGAAAAGCAGAGAAAAATCTTTTAACCACCGTAGTGTTTACAGACCTTTTTCTATGAACAAGAAATCCGGAAACAAGATATTTAAGGACACTTTAAAAGCTAAAAAGAGCTCTATGGAATATTGTACAGACAAGATGGAAACATCTGCATCGACGCATTTGAAGATTCGTACGCGCGAGTGGTCTGTGGAAGTTTCCAACTGACTCTTCATCCTAAACGTATTAAAACAGGACTTTATTCGTGTCTTTATAGTACGGAAAAATCGGATTTTCGAAGTGAACGTTTCACTTTCGAGCATTTCAAATATGCGGCACACCCCGCATATCACCATTGATCTTTGCAAAACCAACCAGAATGAGTTACTCTTCATCTTTTCAAAAGATTATCTTGGCTATATTCCATTCATGTAGGTTTTTCCCCATTCTCATCGTATTGTCTTTCATCTTTGGCAGCTGTATTCTTGAGAATCTGGATGACTGTGCGGAATATAACCTGACGGTTCGTATTGTGGACGAGAAAGGTGAAGACCTTCCCAAAAGAACGCTTAACTCATTGAATGCTTACCTGTTCGACAGCACGGGTTTTGTACGCGAGGTTTCAATGTTACACGACAACAATCTCTTTTTTGGTTATAACATCTCGGATAAACTGACAGTCGTCGCATGGGGAAATCTTAGGGTGGACAGCCTTTTGCTCCCCTCATTGACTCCTGGCGTAAGCCTTGACTCTGCATCGATTAAACTTCGAAAAGAGGGCGTCTATGATCTCACTTCTACAGATCTATTTTATACGCGTTATATGCGCAATCACTCAAACAGCCTCCGTTCCGGTAGTATGCCGGAGGATACGATCACCCTAACGTTGAGTCGTAAAGCTGCAATGGTTTCAATAGACGCATATCATATAGGTAAACATTTTAGTGGAGATACGACCAACTTGCACTTTGAGGTTCGTGGAACGCTTAATGCATTAAATTTTATGGGTGAACCAGCGGGAGAGTCGGCAGTCTATGAACCCAAGGCTTCCTACACAGCTTCCGGTTCTTTTTCGACGGGAATGTTTCGAGTGTTGCCCGTTTCGGACAACGGCAGAATCTATGTGGATATTTATCGGGGAGAACAGTTGGTTTATACAGCCTCGACCGATTCAAAAGGAGAAGTCCTGCGTGCTGTTTCAGGCATGCATTTAAACGTCAGTATAACTTTTGATTTCGCTACAGTACTGGTGACTTGCGCCATCACGCCATGGGGCGAGGAAAAACAGGAGACAACCTTCTAACATAAAAGAAGCTTAGAAGGTTTTTTGACATTCATACAATAAGAACGGTAGCATATTTATGGCATTGCAATATAACATAAAACGGACAATTAGCCTTTGGGTTTTTCTCTTTGTACTATCCACGATGGGTTCGTGTATTTTGGATCCCGACTTGGATAATCACAACGAAGGAGAGTCTGCGATGTTGCGTTTAGTGATTGATGATGTCGCGTCATTATCTGCCTCAAAATCACCCACGCTACGTGCAGGTTTCAATGAAGCACAGGTCTTCGATTTGCATGTTTTGGTTTACGACTCAGAGGGAAGCCTTACAGGTCATGGCTATGCCGTATCGAATACGGTGACCGTCAATACGCACAGCGGCACAGGATGCAATGTCTTTGCATTTACGAACACCTTTAATTCTGCACTCTTCGACGGCAATGCGGCTAATGTGCGCAGCCTTTTGGAAGGAATGACCACCTCTCCGGATCTTACTTCTACCGATGCGATCCAAACCACGAACGGCACCGATAGCCGTCTGTTAATGTCGGGTAGCAAGTCCTTAGATATCGTGGCGGGAACGAATCCATCCACCAGTCTTTCGGTTGCCCGACTTTCAGCCCGTATCCGTCTAAATTTGAAAACGGGTTCCGGTGTGACAATTACCGGTTACCGTTTTTTCAATGTTCCTGTTCGTAGTTGGCTACTGGCCCACCCGAATACTGCAGAATCAACAGCTTCAGACGAGGTTGCAGGTGACGATGCCGTAAAAGCATCCACTTCCGGCGACTGGATTTCCTCCCCATTGGTCACAGTACCTTCGACACCTTATGACGGTACATTCTACATGTATGAAAATCGCCGGGGTGGACGAAAAAAAGTGGGCGAAACAACAGGGAACAATCTTGACTGGACCGAGAAGGAGTTCTACGCCCCGGATTGCGCCACGTACGTGGAAATATATGCCCATACAGGCAGCTACACGGCCACATACCGTCTCTACCTTGGAGCAGACAAATACACAAATTACAACGTGAAGCGGAACTTCTCGTATACATACGACGTGACGGTGAATGCCGGGACAGGCATAACCATATCGAGTATCCAAATTGAACCGTGGGCGGAGGTACCTGGCGGCAGTGCGACTATTTAACGATGATTAAATTATATATAAACTAAAAATAACTGTTATGAAAAAAATGTATGGCTTGTTTCTATTAGCAACCACCCTATTTGCGGCTTGTAATGATAGCTCCACAAACCTGGAGGTGGCAAAGAGTGCGCCGTTAAGCGTAAGTGTCAATATCTCCGACAAGGTCTCCACTCGCGCCGGTCTTGTTACGAATTTTTCAGCAGAAAATGTGGCAGTCTTTGTGGCTGGTGATGGGTATGCCCCGTCCGACATCTCTACGGTTCTCGTGACAACGGCTTCAGGGTCCAGCACCAGCGTGGGCAGTCCGACTCCAGCAATCAATATTGCTGCGACGGCTCATGTCTATGGTTTCTATCCATCGACCACCGTATCAAACCCGACAGCGATATCAACAATCCCGGCAACCGTCAATGCAACAGAAGCAAGTTTTAATGCTGCCGCTCAAACAGATTACATGTATGCAACACAGAATGCAGATGTTACCAAAGCTAGTCCAACCGTAACACTTACATTCCACCATGCGCTCACCAAACTGACTTTTATCGTCAATAAGGGAACCAGTTACGCCGGGGTGGGAGCTTTGGCACAAGTTAAACTAACGTCTAATCCCGAAAAAGGCTTTTTATCAGGTACGGGAACCATGGATATTGCCTCAGGCGCATTTAATGGTATGACCACTACAACAGATTTGATTTTGAATGGAACCGCAACTATCAATGCCGTAGCTGGAACTGAAACAACCGCCTCAGCGTTGGTGGTACCGGTAACAGCACTACCTACAGCTATCACGCTCGGTATGACCATTGACACTCAACCTTATTCCGGAACTCTGACCCAAACTACTGGAGTAACCGCTTGGGAACCCGGAAAAAACTACACATATACGGTTACCGTAGCCGGTGGAGTCTTGAGCATTACGTCCGTTTCCATCACGAACTGGACATCCGTGCCAGGTGGTACCTCTGACGTTCATTAATGTCCTATTAAAAGCAACCACTTATGAAAAAGTCACTTTTTATTGTCTTGGCTTTTGCAGCCTTGCTGTCATCCTGTGCGAATGATGAAATAGGACGACCTGTAACACCTGAGGACACCCCTGTCCTATTGAAAATTTCGGACGCTTCCCTGTCGCTGTCTGTATCAAACTTACGCGCCGACCCGACGAAAACATTGACAACCGCCACCGACAAAATCGGGTTGTTTCTGTCTGGAACCAATTATACCGCACTTAACAACGTGATGTATACATACGGCTCACCTTGGACAACGACAACGCCGGTGTATCTAACGAAGAGCAACGCTAGTATTTGTGCCTACTATCCTTACGATGCTGCAATAACTACATCCACCCTTCCTACCACCATCCTCACACCAAAGGTCTATGCAGCAGCATCCGATATTTGTTACCAGTCAAGCCAAACAGCCAGTTCATCCGCTTCTTCCTTAAGCTTCACTATGGTACGCGCTTTTTCCAGAATCCAATTGACCATCTCGAAAGCTGCTTCGTATCCGGGTACCGGCAACATTACCTCCATTACCATCGCAGCGACGGGACTGGCTACCCAGAATACGCTGAACATGACATCCGGCACTTATGGTACGGCCACAACGGGCGGTTCGTACAACGATGCAGCCCCAGCCATTGCAAACTTAACTTCGGCTGTCACGAAAGATTATTTGATGGTACCTTCTACCTTAACGAGTGACATAACACTGACTTTCGTTATTGACACCCAGACCTTGACGGGTTCCATATCTAAAGATTTACTTTCATCAGCCCTGGCTTCTGGAAAACAATACCAAATAAACGTAAATATCACCGGATCATCCCTCGTAATTAACAGCGTTTCGACAACCAACTGGACAGCCGTATCAGTAACCGGCACCGTCACTCCCAGTTAAAAATGAAACAGGCCGGCCTTTCTTACAAGGAAAAACGGTATACACAAAAAGCCTTAGTGTAAGAAAAAACAAGTTTATTGTATAACAACGATTACTATGACTGAACTTTTGAAAACAAAAAAAGTATGCAGGCTTAAACGCCAGTTACAACAGGTTGCAAAAGGCTTGTGCACTTTTTTGCTGTTTTCGTTTATTTTCATCTCTTGTATTGATGACGGAACCAACAATACAGAAGATAAGGGTGTGCCTCTGTCTGTTGGCGGAGTCGCTTTGACCCTGAACAAAACAAGGGATATTTCACCGCTCACAAGTGGCAGCATTGGAATATTTCTTTCCGGGACGAATTATCCTACAGCAAAGAACAATGTCCAGTATACTTATAACAGTGGGTGGTCTTCCGGTAGCCCCATCTACTTAAACAAGAATAGTGCCAGCATTTGTGCTTATAGCCCTTACAGTACGTCCATCACAAGTTCTTCAGCCGTAAAGCTTACTTCACAGATATACAGCACAAGTGCAGATATTTCGTATGCAACGGCTCAAACAAAAACAAGTGCCAGCCCCAACATAGATTTTACAATGGTGCGGGCATACTCCATGCTTACGTTTCACATTACACACGATGCTTCCTATACCGGCAATTGTGGCATAAACAATGTGAGCATTTCGAGTGCCAGTCCCCAGATCAATTCCGGTGGCTCGCTGAATATTGGTACAGGAGCTTATACGTATACAGCCGGTGCAGTGAGTGTTCCGGTAAGTGGTGTGACCATCGCATCAGGGGCTGCTCAGGATGTGGCGGTACTGATGGTGCCGGTGACCAGTAGTATCACCGGTGCTCTGACGTTATCTTTTACGGTGGACGGTTTGGTCTTGACCGGAACGTTGAGTGCAGGGACTTTGACGGCGTTGGCCGCCGGTAGTAACTACACAATAAACGTAACCATCAAAGCAAACACATTTACAGTGTCTCTGGCAAGCAAAGGGAGTGGAAACGTAAGTATGTGTGCCGAACCAGCCAACTGTTACATTGTAGCACCAAACAACAGTATCACGATACCCGTCAATATCAAAGGTAACGGTGGTAATGTAGCCGGTACCGGACTTTCCACCACTTTCACGCCGTCTTCGGTGGGCATCGTCTGGCAGACCACATCTACTCCTCTTCCGATCACTATTGGAGCATTAAATACCACCAATAACACGGTGACTATTACTGCGGGCAGCAACAGTGGTAACGCTGTCATCGCGGCATACGATGCTTCTGCCACTCCAGTCATTCTTTGGAGTTGGCATATTTGGGTAACCGATTACAATCCGAACACGCCTTCTAACGGCACGACCTATAGCTATACCAATACATCCGGCGTGACGAATGTGTTTATGGACCGTAATCTGGGGGCGACCTCTGTTGCCACCTTCGATGTCAATACTTTGGGCTTGCTGTACCAGTGGGGTCGTAAAGATCCGTTCGTAAATGCCGATACTTATAATGGAACTACCAGTCAATCCGTTACCGGCACGGAGATAACCATGACCGATGGGACTTCCACGAGAACAATTGACTTTGTAATTGCAAACCCGACTATCTATGTTGCACGCATGTCAAATGACGATAATTGGCTTTACCCAGCGGATGCTGCTTTATGGGGCGGCGCCAGTTATGGGGCAACAAAAACCATTTTTGATCCTTGTCCTGCCGGTTGGCGGGTGCCGAGTTGGAATAAAACCAGTTCAAGTGCTTCTCCGTGGATAGGATTAGGAACATACAATGCTTCAACCTATTGGAGCACTAATGGTTTCCAGTGGACAACGACCCCGGGTATTGGTTTCTGGCCGGCTACCGGCTATCGCAATTTATCGAGTGGGAATTTAGCTGGTGCTGGAACCCTTGGCTATTATTTATCTGCGAAGATAAGTTGTGGATTCATGGCCATCAGCAGTGGTACCGTAAATCTGGCGAGCTCTCGTAGCAGTCTTCCGCGCGGCTCTTCGGTACGTTGTGTTCAGGAATGGTAGTTAAGAGACTTGTGCACTGCATTTGCATATTTGATTATTATCTCCCTGCATTTAAAGCGGGGAGATGTTTTACAACTTTGAGGAAGTCAATTTTTTATCGCAATATATGAAGAGTATAAAGTTTATATGTTTTTTGTTGACGGTCATTCTGCTGGGTTCGTGTACTCAGGATGAATCAAACGGCGTTGTCAAGAATGGAGTTCCGGTTCGTGTTAATCTATCCTTAGCATTGGCTGATGTGGAATGTCCACAGGTGGCTGTGGAGTCAGCGAACTCTTCGGCTGCGTTAAATGCCAAGGGTTCTTCGGCGGTAACCACGGTTACCAGAAGTTCCAGCCCCAAAGCACCGTCTTTTTTTTCTTCCACTAAATCATCTCCTCTGCAGGTGAGCTATGCTGCTCCGGATAAGTCTATCAAACTTCGCACTGCCACTGCGCTTTCCAATGTCTGGGTGCTCCAGTTTGACAGCACAGGCGTAATAGGTGCAGCCAATGCCTGCGTGGCGGCACAGTATATCGGTACGGTAACCTCCGAGACTACCCAACTCTCTCCTACGCTCATTTCCGGTACAGGACAGGTTGTTTATGTTATAGCCAATGGCCCAGCATCTGGCATCACCACCACAACCTATACGCTGAGTACATTTAAATCGGCAGCCTTTTCCGGAACAATCACTGATGATGCCTCTACTCCTTACATTGGTAGAGTACCTGGTGGCGCGATCATCACTTCCACAGGTATCTCAGACATAAGCTCCGTCACACTTTACCGCATTGCCGCCAAGGTTTCTATGACTCTCAAATTTGCGGTTACGGGCTATACGCTTACATCGGTGACAATGTACAACAAGCCCATATCAATGTATTATCTGAACGGGGCGGATGTTGCCGTCTTTCCCGCCACGCCAACGGCCAGTGATGTAAATATCTCAGGGGTTGCAGCCGATGTGGTGCCCGGCACTCCGGCCAACGGCACGTATGTATGGTACACGGGCGAAAACAAGCGAGGTACGGGCTCAGCTACAACTTCCTATAACAAAGATGCTTCCCATACACCAAGTAGCTCAACGTATTGTACCTACATTCGCATTAAAGCTACTAAGACCGGCGACTCGAACACTTATTATTATTACGACCTGTATGTGGGTGCAAATAACACTACAGACTTCAACGTAAAACGGAACTGGGATTATTCGATCAATGTCGTTATCGGTGGAGACGAAACAACCCAGGATTTGTATGATGGAGTTGATGGAAGGATTACAAAGGTTGTGATGAAACCTGCAAATTGTTATTTGGTTGCACCAGGCGGCAGTATTACGATACCGGTTAATGTTAAAGGGAATGGGGATACCTATACTTCGGGTCTTGCAGGCATTTCTATAAGTCATACGGCTGCCTCAGTTGGTATTTTGTGGCAAACTGGTTCAATCTCTCTCATTAGCTCTGTTGTTTTTAATTCTTCTTCCCAGACCGCAACTATTACGGCTGGTAGCGGGGAAGGCAATGCAGTCATCGCAGCTTATGATACCGACGGAACAACCATTTTATGGTCATGGCATATATGGATAACCGATCAGCCTGAAAATGTAACAGTGAATGGTAATGTATGGATGGACCGGAATTTGGGAGCAACAGCTCGCGCATCCAATACCTCAGATACCACATTTGCCACTTGTGGAGGATTGATGTACCAATGGGGGCGTAAGGATCCCTTCCCTGGATCCGACGGTTTAACGATAGGTAGTTTGACAGACTATACAGCAGCAGCTCTGTCGATTTATAATACAACGTCAAAGATGGACAATAGCAGTGTAACATGGCCAAGTACTCCAACCACAACTGCCACCAGTTCAACCAATGATGTAGTAAAATACGCTAATGCAAGTGCTTCTCCCATCTCATATACGTATCAGTGTGCCTATTCCATCAAATATCCATTATTATTTTTATTAAAATGGGCAGGAAGCACGGCTACTACTGCAGCAGCATATACGCCGGAGGGGGGTAAGGATTCCTGGGGTGGTGAGTCTGGCGAATCAAAGTCGATCTTTGATCCTTGTCCATCCGGTTGGCGGGTACCTTCCGGTAGAATAAATAGTAGTACATGGTCCTCTCCATGGATGACATGGTCTACGGCACAAAGTTATTCAAAAGCTACCTATTCTGCTCTAGAATGGGATGCCAATGGCACATTCTATTCGTACTTTTACCCCATTGCCGGATGCCGCTACAGCGAAAATGGATCTCTCATGAATGTTGGTTATGCCGGCTATTATTGGTCTGCATCATCAAGCAGTACTGCCGGCAACGGGTATACTCTGTTTCTATCTCAAAATGGTGTAAACAATCAAAACACCCTTGCTCTGACGTCCGGCCGTTCTGTGCGTTGCGTCCAAGAATGGTAGGGGTCTTGCGCCCCACACTCAATTCATTAGAAAAGAATTTACAAACTATGACAAACCTGAAAGTTCCATTTATAAATTCCAAAAGACTCAGCTGGATCCTTCTTTTGCTCTTACTACCCCTATCTGCCTGTCAAGAGGACAGCAACACCGTAGATAATTTCCCCGGCAAAACTGTTCTGGCCTATATGATAGCTGACAACAGCCTGAGCAGTGAGGCGCAGGTCAATATTGACAGCCTAAAGGCAGGATTCGGCAGGAATACAGCGGAGGGCAATCTGCTCATCTATGTGGATCGTTCAGACGAAGTGCCGCAACTCATCCGGCTAGTTAAAGCAGCCAACGGGACTGTAACCCAACAGATCATCAAGACCTATGCAGAGCAAAACTCCGTATCCTCTACGGTAATGGCCTCGGTTCTGAAAGATATGACCGACCGTTATCCTTCCACCAGCTACGGGTTGGTGCTTTGGTCGCACGGATACGGATGGCTGCCGGCAGCCACAACTACAACCGCCAAAACCACAGCTGCGGCCACATCCTCCCAGGCTGTATCCCTCCGATGGTTTGGCCTCGATGGAACGAATAAGATGGACATTCCTGATCTATTGGCGGCTCTCAGCGCAGGGCCGCATTTCGATTACATCCTTTTTGACGCCTGCTTTATGGGCGGAGTCGAGACGGCTTATGCCCTGAGAAACTATACGGATTATTTGATTGTCTCTCCCACCGAATCGCTTGCGGACGGTTTTCCCTACAGCGAGATGGTGCCGTCCATGTTGGGCAGTACAGAATCCGACTACATCCGAATGGCTTCGCTCGATTATGAGCATTACAGTGTCCTGAATGGCTACAACTGTTCCGTTGCCGTGAGCTGCATTAAGTGCAGCGAGCTCGAAGCATTGGCATCCCAGACCAAGGCTCTTATCTGTGCGCATGCTGCCAACCTGGATTCTTTTGACATCTCTTTGGTACAGCATTTGGAGAGCTACTCCCCGCATCTGTTTTATGATTTCGGAGATTTCGTGAAATATTTCACGACCGAAACGGAACGCCATTCTTTCGAGCAACAGCTCGAAAAGACGGTGGTATACAAAGCTTGCACCAATAATATCCTTTCGGCAAATAGCAGCAGTTACTATGTATATTTCCCGGTGGAGCATTTCAGCGGACTAAGCACCTACATTCCAAGTAGTCTGACCGCTACCAGAAATGCATCCTACCAAACGCTGGAATGGTATACAGCCGTTGGATGGGGTAAAACCAAGTGGTGAATAACAATAACAAACGTGGTAGCGCCTACATAAGGAGCTATAAATCAAATTATTTGTAACAAATCATGAATAAAACAAAAGACATAGGGACATTAAACAAGCTCAAGAACCGGCTTTTCAAACGCAACATCGGCAAAAGTTCTTGTACAATCTATTCTGAACGTGATAGCAGCAAAAATACTTATGCAATCAAGGCTGAATGTCCCACTGGCAAGGGAATAGATTCAGACCCTTTCCTTCTGTCGAAACTGGCCCATCTGATTTGGTTTTCGGAAAACGAAAGGTACTGGAATGGCGTCTTCAAACAAATAAGAGACATTGATGCAAGCAGGACACTTCTGCTTGAAGGTGGGCTCTCGCCCATAGGTTCTTCTTCCATCCCTTTCACCGGAACCTACGACGGAAACGGACACATCATTTCAAGACTAAGCATATCTGATTTAGAGACGGACTATCAGGGTTTGTTTGGAATAACCATGAATGCCTGTATCTGCAATCTTGGGCTTCTGGATATAAACATCGAGGGACTCAACAATGTGGGGGGCATAGTTGGATATATGAACGGAGGCTACATCAGAAACTGTTTTGCCACGGGAGAGGTTTTGGGAAGCTATTATGTCGGAGGAATCTGTGGCAAGGCCGACTTCCCGGATATTTCCGATTGTTATGCAAAGGTTTCCGTTTTGGGCGGGTACTTCTGCGGAGGAATCTGCGGCAAAAGCCATGCAGGAATGATCACCAGATCTTATTCAGCAGGACACATCAGCGGTGCTGTCGAATCGGAATATACCGGTGGATTGATTGGACACAATGTCGAAGGATCCACTGTCATTGACGGTGATTTCTACAACAGAGACATCTTTACCGGACAAACCCATTCCGGAGTAGGGAAAAAGACAATTGAAATGAAATCCGTAGAAACTTATCTGGCTGCGAAATGGACTTTTTACCACAAAGGGACGGCCGAATGCAGCAACCTATGGGTCATTGAAAAAAATGTAAATGACGGCTATCCTGTATTCCTATGGCAAAAAGAGGTGTCTTCATAAATTCAATTCGTCTAAATTTTTCAAACCCATCAAAGATGATAAAAAGCAGAATGCATTTTTATGCACAAAAAACGATGCAAACACCCGGTTTCGAACGATCTGAAAAAACACAGAGTATCTTTGTAGGAACCACCAAGGTGATTGGGTGGAATCACCTTGATGATTGATCCAAACCACCAAGGTGATTTTTGACAAACAGTTTTCGAGGACTTCTTTTGATCGTCTTAGAATCGCTTATTTGAAAAAGACTTGGCGTTTGGTTGGATTCTTTGCACTCCTGCGCCATACGCATTGTATGAATATAGCATATTTATACACTCGTTAATCCTACCTTGATTTTCATATTTATATCTGCTTATTGACTTTTTTTGCAAAAATTCAATCATTCATGCAGTCATCTATTCCGTTTTTGCATCTTATAAACAATCCATTTTCTAAAATACAAATGAAAAAAAGTTTTTTAATTATTGCCGGGTTAATGTTCACCCTTTTTGCTCAATCAAAAGAAGACTATTCCTCCCCCAAATTTATAGCCAGTCAAAAAAAACTGGAACAAATTGAGAATCATTATAGAGGTAAAGATTACAAGATGATTGTTTACGGAAAAAATGTAAAAGACCGTCAATACGGCGAAATCGTGGTAGTTTCAGACAACGACAACACTTCCTACTGGTTTCTCAGAAACGATACCGTACTTTCGACAGGCGCCTTGCCTTCAGACAGGATTTTCAGATACAAAGAATACAGGATGGCAGGGGTCAGAAAAGAAGAGGATTACTCGGTCGGCACCTATGTTCCTCCCATCTACGCGGGTATAGACATGGAGTATGTGGTTTACAGGGAAAAGGCAACGGCCTTTCATTTTGAATATGGCAAAAACAACTGCTTTTACAAGCCAAACGAGCGGTTTGAAAAATACAGGCGGGAATGGATCGAAATTTTACGACAGGATCTGTTTCCTTTGATGAAAAAATAGAAAATGGACAAAACAGGTATTTAGGGTTCACTGAATAATGGATATAATATTGATTATCAATAATATAAATCACACAACCACTTGCACAAGTGCAAATTTTTTAGTATTTTCATACCGAAAAGTCTGCATCCCATGAAAAGATATAACAGTCAAAAACAGTTATCCATCGCCGATTTTGCGATGCCGTTCGAAGCCAAGTTAGATGAAAACAACCGGTGGGTTGTTCTTTCCAAGGTGATACCTTGGGACAAGTTTGCCGAACTTTATTATAAGAATTTCCCATCCCGTCGCGGAGCCCCCACCAAGGATGCGCGTATGGTTTTGGGAGTGATAATCATCAAACATATGCTGAAATTGGATGATATTGGGGTAATAGAGATTATCCAGGAAAATCCATACATGCAATACTTTCTTGGTTTAAAAGGTTTTACGCAGAAACCGGTATTTGATCCATCCTTGTTGGTTTATATCCGGAAACGCATTGACCTGAATGTTTTTGAATCCCTGACAGATGAACTCATCCGCAAAGGCTTGAAGATTAAACAGGCACCGGCGAAAGAGACAAAAGATGACGATGATGATGAACCCACACCCACAGGAGGCTCCAGGAATAAAGGTAAACTTCAGCTGGATGCTACAGTTGCCGATGCCCAGATCAAGTTTCCAACGGATCTTGATTTACTGAGCGACAGCCGGGTGAAAGCCGAGGATCTGATCGATCATCTTTGCAAGGAGATGAACATCACAGATAAACCAAGGACCTATCGCAAAATTGCCCGTAAGGAGTATCTGAACGTATCGAAGATGAAGCGTAAACCGGACAAGGTGTTGCGACGCGGCCTACGGCTTCAGATCAACTACCTTAAACGGGACATCAGGATAATAAACGGATTGCTTGACAGAAGAAAGGACGGGCGCGTACCTTTCAATAAGCATCAGAACAAATACTTCTTTGTGATCCAGCATGTTCTGGCGCAACAGGAAGCCATGTTCAAGGAACAGTCCAACAGCTGCGAGGATCGTATCGTAAACATCCACCAACCGCATGTACGCCCCATTGTAAGGGGCAAGGCAAAAGCAAAAGTGGAGTTCGGAGCAAAGATCAACGTGAGTCTCCAAGAAGGCTATGCCAGGATTGACAGATTTGAATGGGATGCCTACAATGAAGGTTGTGACCTTCCGTTGCAGGTTGAGCGATACAAGTCACTGAATGGCCACTACCCGGAACTGGTTCAGGTTGATAAAATATACCTGAACCGCTCAAACCGGGCTTGGCTGAAGGAACGAAACATCCGCCATACTGGTGATCCACTGGGTCGTAAACCGGTAAAAGCGGTGAAGTCGTATTATATGAAACGCAAAGAGCGGCGAGAAGCGGCTGAACGCAATCAGATTGAAGGAAAGTTTGGACAAGGCAAGAATGGATACAACCTTAACCAAATCCGAGCCAAACTATCCTCAACCTCAATGAGTTGGATAGCTGCCATCCTATTTGTAATGAATGTGATCCGATATATAAGGGATTATCCCGGCTCTATACTGAAGTGGCTTTTTGCTAATGTGATGAAAATGAGAGAAGAAATAATAATAACATTCATGCCAGCCCAAAGAAATTTTGGGTGGATTTGAATTATTCAGTGAACCCTAATTAATCCCGATTTACCATTTGTTTTATGGATAATATTTTGAAATAGCATCATCCAATAGAAAATATAAAATCATGAAAAAAACGTTATTCCTTTTATTTATTTTGGCTGTTTTTATTAGCTGCGAGAAAGAAGACGATGATACCAACAAGGAATGTACTCCCGGTTATACAACCATCAGTGGGCATATTGTAACGTCGGACAACACCCCTTTAAAAGGTGTAGGATTACAAGTGAAATATGTCGAAGCACAATGGCTTGCTAGTTATCATTCCTGGTTAAAACGGAAAGCGACAACAGATGCAAATGGTTCTTACAGCATGTCTTTCAATATTAAAGATGACGAAGTGGAATCTTTTGAAGGCCAGTCTTCTTCTTATTTCGAATTGCAGATTGATTTCAGTAGTTTAGATCCGGATAAATACTTCCTGCCGGAGCAGGTTCTCGAAACTGGTATCTCTTATTCGTATAACCCGATCATTTCGTTAAAACAGGACACGGTATATGATGTTTCTTTTTATATTCCGACCAAAGACTATATTACTGTTACATTGAAAAACTTCCAGCCAACACAGGCCGTTGACCATTTCGAAGTCCAGACATTTTTCCCGTGGGGGTCAAAATCGGATGAAAAAAAGATGCTGAATACGGAATACGGCATCAGCTTCAGCGGTTATGATCTTTTTGTTGCAAAAAGCGAGAACCAGACTTTCCGAAATATACCTGTGGCCCGGAACGATACCAACATCGTACGAATTGTAAAAGTTAAAAACGGGGTTGCCATGCCCGAAGACCATAAAATATTTGTTCCGAAGGACAACAATATTGAGTTGTCTTTCGAATATTGACCCTGATAAAACAATGAAAACTCGATTTAATGTATTGGGAATTTTACTCCTGTTAGTATGCAGTCTGCTATGGGTATCGTGCAACAACGATGACGATGATATTCAACCTATCCGGTTACAGTATGCGATTTACGGCGGCAAGCCTAGTCCGGTAACCAACAACCAGATTATCATCAACCTTCCGACAGAAGAAAAAACCGAACTGGTAATATTCGGAGGTAATGGAGAATATTCGATAAGCAACTCAGACGACACCAAGTTGAGCGTTAGTCGTAATTATGGGAATGGGTCATTGGAACTCACAGCTCTTACACCTGGAAATGTTGTGGTTATAATAAATGATAGTCATAATAATTCCTATACACTAAAGGTACAAATCAGGGATCAGTTTAGAGTCAAGATGAATGTAAAAGAAAAAGAGGGGAATATATTCGACTTAATGGAGTTCAACCTGTTTTCGTATTCTGAAAAAGATTTTACACTTCTGGATTTAACCGAAACATACGATTCCATTGTATGGACGTGTAGTAGCACGAATCAACGTTTCCGAATTCTGGAGAATTCAGAGAATACTACTCATTTTACATGGAAGTGGTCAAATTGTTTCTTTCTGCCCGCGGAATATAAAACCTGTTTACTCGGATACAAGAATAGCAGGGTAATATCGCGCGATACCATTTCGATAAATATTGCAAACAACAAAGATTTTCTCGGATATAACTGGAAGGACGTCGTTTGCTCAAGTATAGGTAGTACCGGATATCAGAATGTCTTTATAAAAGGATATGATTTTGCAACCAATTCCTTTGTTGCAGAAGGTGTCCCTTCTGTATGTTTATTCCTTATAGACAATAAGAATGCAGATGAACATGCTTTTGCTCAAAGAAGCAAACAAATTCTTTTTGATTACATAAGTTCGCTATATTCAACGCCAACTTATAGTCAGGATGATGTTTCGCTTTCAAAAAAATACAATGATTTATTCAGTAATAAGAAAGACGGAGCAGTTCCTGAATGTATCTGGATAACTCCAAAATCAAAAATAGTCCTACTAAAAGAGTATGACGATTTTGAGGATTTTCCTGGATATAAAATCTATGCAGAACCAGTCAGGTAAGCGACTATTTAAACTAAGACGCAAAATGAATAAAAAACTAAACCCAATTGCCTGGACACTGCTTGTACTGTTTTCCACTTTTGGCCTGGCATCGTGCGATAAGGAGTCTGACAAACCGCTATCTTTAGACTTGGTTAAAAATAATTCAACGAAATTGTATTATGGTTCCAAAGGTGGTGTTACCATTATTGGTGGAGATGGGAAGTATTCCTTTTCCTGTGAATCTCCATTGTTAAAAGCCGAGATGACATATAGCAACTACATTTCATTTGTGCCGTTAGGTGTGGGAGATGCCACCGTTACCATTAAAGATTCGTCCGGTGATTCGTACATACTGAAGGTTACAATCGTGTATAAAGCCCAAAAGATTGTAGTGTCAAAACTGGATGCAACTGTTATTGGTGATGCTATGACGGTAGGCGAACAAAAAGAGCTAAAAGAAAAGGCGCTTGCAACGATTCCGGTAAAAGTTGGTGGCGGTTACAAGTTTGTATATACCGAAGGCGAAGATCTGGAGCAGACTAAAGCAACTGTTTTTATTTATCCTGACAAATATGGCGAGAATGGTATCGAGGGCACTTTTGAGCGGGCAACGGTTAAAGATGACGATGGAAACTATTCATACACGACCTTTACGATGCATTACAATGGTCAAATCCGGACATTTGTTTTAACTAAGTATAGCCAAGTAGTTCTCAAATCTACTGGAGACTACTACGGGCAAGGTCAATTTGCAGAAGATCTTAAAGAACAGTACAAAATGGCTTACCCAAATGTTGAACAGGTATATACTTCGCAGGTGATTAGCGTGGCCGTAGAGTAATCAATGTTTAAACAGCACATTTAAGCAAAAAGGAGAATTCTTAGATGTGTCTGTTGATGTTTATCAACATGTTCAACTATATCACATAGTCTTGTTATTCAAATTACCCTAAATGTGTGATTTCAGAAAACGCAAACATTTCTGATTTTTGCATAATGATTTTTAATGAATAAAAGACTTGATATTGATGGCAACTCAAATACTATACTTCGCAGGTGATTAGCGTGGCCGTAGAGTAATCAATGTTTAAACAGCACATTTAAGCAAAAAGGAGAATTCTTAGATGTGTC